>Ga0209125_1001654_pt1 | contig 19843 bp, 14 predicted proteins | sample BarGraIncub1131A_FD_184503 | JGI IMG/M metagenome (GOLD analysis project Ga0209125, IMG submission 184503) | Arctic peat soil microbial communities from Barrow, Alaska - Barrow Graham LP Incubations 11-31A (SPAdes) (version 2) | ecosystem: Environmental > Terrestrial > Soil > Wetlands > Peat...
TCGTTCATAATGAGTTTGTAAAAGTAGGGATGAGTCATCTTATTGATAATGAGCTAGGGAGTAGAGTTAAAACCGTTGGATTTACTTATAGTGATATCAATAAACTACTTCGCAGCAGAGCTGACGAGGTATTCACTGAAAACATTTTCCTTTCGAAGCAGAGCTTCGGGGAATTTAACCCAAACGAGATTAAAATCACAGCTCCAGTTTACCTTATCTTCCATCCTCCTTGCTAATGCTCTCATCTTTTTCTATAATTTCCTGAAAGGGCGGCATTAAATCGAAATTGTTGATATAATTGTCTGTATCGTCCTAATAAAAGTTGACTATTCTTTATATCATTGGGTATTTTAAATATACATAAGTAATTGCATTTATAAATCTCAATTATTTTAATTGAAATTTACGTTTAAACCTATATTAACCACTTTTTGTAGAGGATAACCTAGTCCGTTGCCACCCATTTCAACATCCCACAAATTGAACTTACTGAAATTCAATAAATTGTTGGCATTTATAAATATGCGAAAATTAGATGTGTTTATCTTGTTCTGAAGTTTTTTAGGAAGCGCATAACCGATCTCGACTTGTTTCAAACGTAAAAAGGAACCATCACGCATAAACCATGTACTTGTTTGGGTGTTATTTGTATTAAGTGTTGGACTTAGTCGTGGCCAAAGTGCATTCACATCCGGATTGTTCGCAGACCAATAATTGTCAGCGTAAGCTTTTAATACCTGTGTTTGATTTTGAAAAGGTGATGTGGCAACAGGATCTATACAAAATGATTCATTTGCTAATCCCTGAAAGAAAGTAGATACATCAAAACCTTTATAACTCGCTGAAAATCCGAAACCATAGATAATTTCCGGTAAGGAGGGATTACCAATAGGGACCATATCTGCAGCTGTAATCTGTCCATCCTTATTTACATCTGAATATTTAATATCACCAACGCCATAAGTCCCAAAGTTCTGCTTGGGCCAGTTGGCTACTTCTTTTTCGTCACTAAACAAGCCATCCGCGATATACCCGTATGTTTGATATATCGAATTTCCTACACGACTTCTATAAGATTCTTTATATTGCGGTTCTTCATACACCCTGATTTGACTGGTGGCATAGGTGAAATTGCCTCTTACCGATAACGATAATCCATTTCGAAAAGACTCTGTATAATCCATAGAAAGATCAGTGCCTTTTCCTGATGCTGCACCAATATTAGCCCTTATAGGAGTCGAAACACCCATCGTAACAGGTATATATGCCCGGTACATCAAAATATTATCACGTATTTGGGTATAATATTCCGCCTGAATGTTTATTTTATTGAACAAACCTATTTCAAGGGCAATATTTTTTTGCGTAGAAGTTTCCCAGGTAATATTCTCGTTTCCATAATTAAAAACACGTATTCCATTCACGGTATATCCTCCCGGATCACGTCCAAAAGTTGCTAACTTGGTGGGATCATTCATGTTCACATTAGATAAATAGAAGAACCGGTCCGAGTTAGCACTGATAGCATCATTCCCAATTAGCCCGTAAGTGGCTCTAAAACGTAAATTGGAAACCACTGACTTTGCAGGTTCAAAGAATTTTTCATTCGAAATACTCCAGGCTAACCCGACAGAAGGAAAGAATCCAAACCGATGCTTTTCCTGAAACTGTTCCGATCCGGTGTAACCAAAATTAAATTCAGCAAAATAGCGGTTATCATAAGCGTAAGTGGTTCTACCTGATAATCCTAAGTTCTTGTATGGAAGCGATTCCTGGTCTTTCGCGGGGGTTTCATTTGAATAAGTTCGCATTGTATAAACCAATAATCCTGTAAAACTATGCTTCTCTTTATAGGTCCGGGCATAATTTAACATCGATTCAAGATAATTAGCAGAACTAAGCGTTGTCGGTCCTTTGCTATAATTTAAAGAATCTGTACCCAATGTTCCATTAATATTATTTAATGTATATGTATTTGTTAACTTATTATAATTGTAAAGTACATATATGTGAGGATTATAGAATCTGGCAACCTCGAAATAAGAATTACGGTTGGTGCTTACCATTGTCCTAAACGTGAGACCCTTTGTTAAAAAAGATAAATCCTGTTTAGCTTCTACCTGTGCCATCATTAATGAACTGGAATAATCTTTATATCCTTTCATCATATCAATATAAGGATTAATATACCCACCATTATAATAATTTCCAAACATGATATGGTTCACTGATTTATGTTGCTCATCAACCGGATAATAAGCCGGAAATAATACCGGATTTGATATCATTACTTTTTTGTACATATCCGCCCCACCAGTTATCGGTCCCTGATAGTCATCAAAATTTCCGCTTAACCTTACAATTACTTCAGTTGTTTTTGTTACGTTAATGGAAATATTACTTCGCAGTGTATAGCTTTTTAAATCAATATTGTTGTTGAAATTATTCCGCTTATCAACATTCATCATGCCATTATCTTTGGAATATGACCCTGATACAAAATATCGGGCAGTACTTCCTCCACCGCTCACGTTCAGGTTTATCCGTTGGGTCGTTGTGTTATCCCTGAACAAAATCTTATTCCAATCATTAGCAGGATAAACAATAGGATTGAGTCCGGCCGCTGTATTTGCAATCTTCTCATCGGAATATAACACGATACCTAATGGATTTCGGGTAAGAATTGCTTCATTAGACATTTTCATATAAGTAACCGGATCGGCTAATTCAATATTTTTAGTAGGTGCTGAGAACGAATTCTCTATCCGGAAGGAGATATTCGGTTTTCCAACTCTTCCTTGCTTAGTTGTTATCAATATAACGCCATTGGCGCCTCGAGCTCCATATAACGCTGATGAAGTAGCGTCCTTTAAAACAGAAAAACTGGAAATATCGTCTGGTTGAAGCCTGGCCAAATCCTTTGTACTCATCTGCATACCGTCAATCAGGATCAATGGCGACGTTTTGTAACCGAATGTAGTAACACCCCGAATAAAGAAATCAGCATTATCCTGACCTGGTTCACCACTACGCTGATAGGCTATAATCCCTGCAACACGACCAGCCAAAGCAGTGGTCAGATTACTTGAAGGAATCCTTAAATCAGACATCTTAATGGATGTAACGGAACCAACCAGATCGGTCTTCTTTTGCGTACCAAATGCTACAACCACAACTTCATCATGTGTTGTAATTGCCTCATCAAGTCTGAATGTGAAATGACTGGTGTTGTTTACTGCAACCTCCTGCTTTTCATATCCTGGATATGAGACCTCAAGAATAGCATTAGGCGATGAAACCTGAATTGTAAAGGCTCCATTTGCATCGGTAATCGTGGCGATGGTGGTTCCTTTCTCTCTAATGCAAACACCTTTTAACGTCTCAGAACTTTTTACCGAAAGTATATTTCCCGTTATTTTAAATTTTGCCGCCAACGTATTGGGAGAAAAAACAACTAAATTTAGATCCAAAACTTTAATTTTATATACTATTTCGGCATCCTTTGGATAAACATTACTGGCAATAACTGGAATAACAGACACTATAAGAAAAAATACAAAAATATTTAATGTTCTGATAATTTGAATAATGGGTATATTTATTATTGCACTTTGAGTAAAAATATTCATAACTTAATACTGTTTGGTCAAACATTCATATATTTATTCTTCTATTCCATATATGAATTCGTTTTTTAAATAATCGTAATACAATGTTAAACATTATTTTTTAATTTTGATAAGTTTATGGGTTCAAAATATTTTTCATGCTCTGTTCCCGATGGCAATGTCTGGAACAGCAAATACATTTGCAATTTTACACTTTCACAAATCTTTAAAGTCTATAACCGTTGAAGAATGAGAACATTCTAAAAATGAAAGAATAATGAATGAAAGAACTCAAATTTTGATTAAACTTATAACTTCACACATCATTTTAATCATTGGATTGATTTTTATATCTGTATACGCGACAAAAGCTACTTTTCTTTTTTTATCAATAACCCAAACTGTTTTATGTATATTATACTTTGCAGGTTATTGGGAGTTTTTTGGGCAAAGATTTAGAAAGTTTTTCTCTGCATCAATAGAATTTCTAATTCTGTTAGCCTTTGCCTGGAAAATATATCTTGGAATAAATAATGATGCTAATGCATTCTTGTTGTTGATTCTTTCTTTAATTCAAGCCTACCTGTTGTTTGAACTGATTAAAATAATCATAGTAATTTTAAAAAAGGACAGTAATGCTCCAGATATAGAATTCCCATTTAAGCAAGGACATTACCTTATTACCGATGGAGGAGACTCAAGAATCAGCCGGTTAATGAATTATCACTATTATTCTCCTACACATCGGAAAAACAAAACAAACAATTCTATGCTTTATGCTACTGATATTGTAAAGTTTACAAATGATGAATCAGTTTTTTTACCAGAACAGAATGAAGCATATCCTGTTTTTAATGAAAAGATATATTGCCCTATGGGTGGAATTGTTGTAAAAGTTGAAAATAACATACCTGATAATAAACCATTTGCTGGAAATTATACATATAACACGGGTAATACCGTAATAATAAAAAATGATAATCTCTACCTCTTACTTGGGCATTTAAAGAAAGGCAGTATTATTGTAAAAGAAGGGGATAAAATCCAAACCAATGATTTGATTGGGGCTGCAGGAAATTCAGGATGGACAGAGCGCCCGCATTTACATATGCAATTAATAAAAAGCGATACAAATAATTATTGGTTTGGTAAAGGTGTTTGCATTCGATATAAAAACAAAAATTTATACAAAAACAGATTAATCAATATGTGACATTATCATTTTGTTGATGTTTCGTTTCTTTTGCTAGTACGTTTGCAAAACCATGAAGAGGTGGAGTGCTTTGTGTAAAAAGAATGAAACGAGTTTGTAATATGGTTCAGATGTATATCATTAAATATCAACACATTGTAGAGACGTAAACTTTTACGTCTCTACAATTTCTATTCTTTTCATGTGTTATAGTTTGCACACCTTGACAAACGAAATTATTTTCGGGCAGCTTTATTGTGTTTCAATACCTTAGCTTCAATATAAAAGACAATTTCCTCGGCGATATTGTTACAATGGTCTCCCATCCGTTCAATCTTACGAATAATATTATGCATATTGAGCGCTTCGTCAACTTCTTCAGGGTATTGAAGAATATAAGCTCCAATGACTTTGTTAGATTCCTTTGTAATCTCGTCGATCAAACTGTCTTTTGCAAATATACTGATTGCCATACGGGAATTTTCGTTGTCCAAAGAAGTCTTAGCATCTGTAAGCATTGCCAAAGCGCTGGTCAAAAGTTCCTCTGAATGAGATATCTTTAACAACTCAGGATTAATAACATCTCTTGGACTTTTAGCAATAAACTTTGCAATTCCCTTTGCAAAGTCAGCAATCCGTTCAAGGTTTAGAACTATCTTAATTATAGCAAGTGTAAGTCTGAGATCGGAAGCAACCGGATTGTAAAGTGCAATAATATTTTCACAATCACGATAAAGCTTTAATTCAAATACATCGACCAACTTTTCTTTGAAAAGAATCTCGGATGCTGCCTCTTTATCGAAATTCAATAATGCTTCACGTGACTCTTTAACTTGTGAAATGACTAGTTCCCACATTTCATTGAGTTCTAATCTTAGATTGGATAATTCAGTTTCCAGATGCGTCATGATGATTATCAGTTTGAAATATTTTAATAATTAATCCGTTAATAATAGTATTTTTTTCAGCAATTGACTGAATAAATCTCAACCAAACCGACCAGTAATATAGTGTTCTGTTTGTTGTTTTTGAGGATTGGTAAAAATATCTACTGTTTTACCGAATTCAATGAGTTCACCAATGTAGAAAAATCCCGTAAAATCACTAACCCGTCCTGCCTGTTGCATGTTATGTGTGACAATTACGATTGTGTATTCCTTTTTAAGCTCATGAATCAATTCTTCGATTTTTGCGGTAGAAATGGGATCAAGTGCTGAAGCTGGTTCATCCATCAAAACGATGGATGGAGAGATTGCAAGTGCACGTGCGATACATAATCGTTGTTGCTGTCCACCTGAGAGTTCGAAAGCTGATTTATGGAGTTTATCCTCTACTTCGCTCCAGAGAGCAGCCTGCTTAAGTGAACGTTCAACTGTCTCCTCTACAATATGTTTATCATTGATTCCATTTACGCGAAGGCCATAAGCTACGTTTTCAAAAACGCTTTTGGGAAAAGGATTGGGTTTCTGAAAAACCATTCCTACTTTAATGCGCAATTCATCAACATTCATCCCTTTTCGGTATATGTCTTCGCCTTCAACAAGTACCTCGCCTTCAATTTTAACATTATCAATCAGGTCGTTCATACGGTTAAATAAACGCAGATATGTTGATTTCCCGCAACCCGAAGGTCCAATCAAGGCCGTTACAGTATTCTTTTCCATTTGCATGGAGATATTCTTTAACGCTTGAAAATCGCCATAATATAAGTTAACATCTTTAGTTTCGATTTGAGCCATCTTAATTCATTTTTACTTTATTACTAAAATACCGCCTTAGACCATTGGCTATTAAATTTATGATTAGTACTATCAAAATTAGCACTAAAGCAGTACCATAAGCTATCGGTCTTGATTTTTCAATGTCTGTTCCACTGGTTGCCAACACATACAAATGATAGGGTAAAGCCATTACCTGATCAAAAATACTAGTAGGAAGTTTTATTGTGAAATAAGCCACTATAAAAAGAATAGGTGCAGTCTCACCTGAAACACGACCAATTGAAAGAATCATTCCTGTAATAATATTAGGGTAGGATATGGGTAAAACAACCCGCCTAATCGTCTGTAGTTTAGTAGCTCCAAGCGCATAACTGCCATGACGGAAAGAATCATCAACAGCCTTGAGGGCCTCTTCTGTGGTACGTATGATAACTGGTAAGGTCAGTAATGCAAGAGTAAGTGAACCTGCAAGAATTGAGTCACCAAATTTAAGTGTATTCACAAATAATGAAATTCCAAACAATCCAAATACTATACTTGGAATACCGGCCAGGTTATTGGTCATCATTCTGATAAACCTGACAAAAAAACCTTTAGTAGCATATTCGTTCATATAAATTCCGGCCAATACACCAATGGGAAAGCTAAATAATACGCTACCACCTATTAAACAAAAAGTCCCCACGATAGCTGGATAGATTCCGCCCTTGGTCATTCCTTCTGTTGGCATTTTGGTAAGGAAGTCCCAACTTATCACAGAAAATCCTTTCATAACAATGAAACCCAGTATAACGAACAATATACCTACGACCAAAAAACTCATTGCCCGGAATATTCCAAAGGCAATATTTTCACTACGTCGTTTTTTACGATCAATACCTTTTTGTAATTGAATGCTCATTACGATTTAAATTTTCTTTTAGATGAAACGTATTCTACACCCAGATTGATTAATAGCGTCATTACAAACAATACACAACCCAACACAAATAGTGCTTGATAATGTATTCCTCCCTGAGGTGATTCCCCAAGTTCCGCTGCTATTGTGGCAGGAATGGTTCTAACCGGTTGTAAGAAAGTATGCGGCATAACACCTGCATTTCCTGTAACCATCAATACAGCCATAGTTTCCCCAATTGCTCTGCCTATGCCAAGTATGGCAGCTGCAGTAATACCAGAAATGGAATAAGGAATTACAATACGGGAAATGGTTTGCCAGCGCGTTGCACCCAATGCAAGACTTGCTTCTTTCATCGAACGGGGAGTGGTTCGCATTGCGTCTTCGGCTATCGTAATGATAGTAGGTAATGCCATGATTCCTAAAATGATACTCCCGGCAAGGGCAGTTTCGCCAACAGGTAATTTAAAAACTGACTGAATGAGAGGTACAAGAACAACTAATCCGAAAAATCCATAAATTACTGAAGGTATTCCGGATAAGAGTTCAATTAACGGCTTAAGGATCCTTCTAATTCTTGAGTCAGCAATCTCAGCTAAATAGATGGCAACAGCAAGGCCTAGTGGCAAAGCGATTAAGATAGCCCCAAAACTAACCCACAATGTACCCAGGATAAGTGGTAATATACCAAACTGTGAGCTGGGATTAGCAGTCGGATACCATTGCTTTCCCAGGAAGAATTCAACAAGACTTATATTTTCCTCGGGAAGAATCTTGCCTTTAAACGCTTTGGTAACATATTTCTGAGGCACAAATAATATAATCCCACTCAGACTATCTGTTAAATGACTGATGCAAGGGGTTAAATTTTCAAAATTTGCTCCTAACTGATCTTCAGTGAAATAATTGGGTAAATCTTCAAGACGGACAATAATAATGCTGTCTTTTTTGCCTCCCACTTGTTTCCAATTGGTTACTTCCTGATCAAAAATAGCCTTTACATTAGCGGACTTAATTTTGTTTAAAGGGTTTGATTTGTTTACCGCCAACACCATTTCATCCTGAAGTGTGCTCCGGCTGAAAAGGCCAAAGCCCTCCTTGAAAAGGAAGACCACAATAAGAATTACTGCCAGACTGGTAATGCCTCCCGATAAGGTAAGCAAGCCCTCTATCAGTTTTTCGAATAACTTTTTGAAAAATTTCTTATTCATTCTGTTTTGATTTTCTACTAAACACTAAAGGTTTTTTACAATCCTGAACCTTCCACTTTAAAGTTTTGTAGTCATTAACTTCATGAGTAAATTACTATTTACATAATCACAATAATCCCGGGCTAAATAAATGCCCGGGGAAAATAGTTTATGTAGATTCAAATCTATTTAGAAAGCGGAACATATCCTACTTTTAAAACGATTTTTTGACCTTCTGGTGATAACACATAATCGATATATGCTTTAACCTTTGCTGCATCTTTGTTGTTGTAGTAATAATAAAGCGGACGGGTTATAGGATAAGTTTTATTCATTGCTGTTTCTATACTTGGGTTAATATAGTTTTTACCACCATTATAAGATACCTTCAATGCTTTTACTTCTTTGTTAACATAAGCAAGACCAACATATCCGATAGCGCCTTTTGTCTGGCTAACACTCTGAATGATAGCGCCTGTTGCAGGCATACTTAAAGCACTGTTTACAAAATTCTTGTTTTTCAGCACACTTGTTTTAACAAACTCATAAGTACCTGAACTGGTTTCGCGTGTGTAAACAACAATTAGAAGATCTGCTCCTCCTACCTGTTTCCAGTTCTTGATTTTACCGGTATAGATACCTTCAAGTTGTTCACGAGTAAGTTTATCTACACGATTTGAAGGATTAACAACCATTGCAAGGGCGTCATAAGCTGCGATGACTTGTTTATAGCTAATACCAGCTTCAGTTAATTTTAATTTTTCATCCATTTTAATTGCACGTGAAGCCTGAGCAATTTGTGTAGTTCCATCAATAAGAGCTGTAAATCCAACACCTGAACCTCCGCCAGTTACTGTTACATTTCCTTTTCCAGCTTTCATGAATGATTCGGCTTCTTTCTGTGAGAGTGGCAACATGGTATCGCTGCCTTTGATTTTCTGTGCAAATGAACCGCCTGCTAATATTGCCAGCGAAATCATCAATAATAATGTCTTTTTCATGATTTTTATTTTATTGAATTTTTTGATTTAATAGTAGTGGATTGATGTGAATTTATCAACCAGAACTTCCGTAAATTGTTTTTAACTTATTTTTTTTTTAAAATTTACATTGTAACCTGAGTGTGAAAACATTGTCTTTCAAGTCTTTTGAATAACCGGTAAGATTCTTTGATGTTTCGTTCTTAACCATGTCATAGTATGCCATCAGTTTCAAAGAGGAATTATATGCATAAATCCAACCAATTCCAAAGGTTGTATATTTTAAGTCACCTGCTGTTGTTGCCTTCATATTGGTTGCACTTAAACCAATCTGGTCACCAGATATTTTAGCGTTGGGATCAAACATATCATATTTAACAACCAACTGATGCTTGGTTCCTTTAATTCCTTGTACAAAGTAGACATATGAACCTTTAACATCACGCATGTAAAGATCAGCTGAAGGACTAGCAGTAAAACTGTTTGGTGAAGTAGCGGTAGAGGGTTGTTGTCCTGATATATATTCACCACGTAAAGTAGAAATGCCTATAGCTGATTCAACTGCAAACTGAGCATCTAATCCATAATATTGCCGTTTAGCAAATTTCCCAATCGTAACTGCACTGGCATCTTTAGCATATACACCATTGCTCATTGTATATACGTTTGCTGTACCCTGATAGACTCCTCCATCGTAATATGAAGCGCCAATTCCATATTTAATCTTTTCATCTAAAGCAGATTTGGAGATAGAAATCTGTCCGATAAAGTCTTTCTTCTTGTCCGTTTCGGGATTAATACCATTGCCTGCAAAGAAACCACCTTGTATTTTTAAGAAGTTCCATGAGCTGGTTTTAGGTCCCTGAATCGTTAACATGTAACCGAGATCGCGTTCACCGGGAAATAATGTCTGTGTAAAACGTGCACGCTCCGGACTTTCACGCGCGCTGGAAGAAAATGCAATCTCATAACCAAAAGGACGGTTGAATACACCACCTGTTAAACTGAGTGTTTGAGTCCAGGGATCCCTTACTACCATGTATATATCTTTTGTAGCAAATCCTTTTTCTGTAATATCAAATTGAGCAACAAATGAAGTTAAGAGCGTGTTGTATGCGAATTTCAGACGACCACGACGAACGCCAAAACGTTTATCTGTATTGGCAGGAAAAGCGCCACCGGCAAATGGATTACCTAGAGAATCTGTAAATTGTGACTGAACTTGTAGATACCCCGTTACTTTAAAACGCTGCATTAATTCAACTGCACTTTGAAGTTTATTAACTGCGGCACCTAATGTATCAGTGGGAGTTCCTTCTGCTTCCTGTGCGAATGAAGGATTAATAGCAACTACCAGAAGAGCAATTAGAATGAGTTTGAAAATCTTTTTCATGTAAATTTTTTGTTTGTTAGTTTACATTACAAAATAACAACTGTTATATTACCTGAATATCACTTCTTGGTTAAACAATCATTAATTATGGGGCGTCAAATATTAATTTAATGTTAAGTGTAGCGTTTTAACATTCAGTTTCATCTTGTAGTTTACAATTCCCAGGGTCCGTCAACCTTGACTAAGCATGTAATTCACTCAAGATTCCTTTAAAGGTTTGATAAAATCAAAATGTTTTTCCTCTTGAATTAATTTAAAAAATAATCGACGAGGTTTAATATAATCACGTACACTCAGTCATTTGTATGCAAAACATTATATATAGTAAGATGTTAAAGCCATTTTGTTAATTATTTACAAATAAGCTATACAGCTGTAAAATATCTTCTTTATAGTAGTAATTTAGTGCCCTGAATTTGAAAATTACATCTTAGTCATTTTCAATCTGTTGAATCATTACAATTGCATAAATTATTGAAAAGTGAGAAAAATAAGTCAATTCTTTCGAGAACAAATATCTTCAAGAGTCTTGATTCCTATATCTAATATTCGGAAACAGGGCTTTTCATCTGAAACTTTGGCATTATCGGTTTCTATTGGAATTATTGGAGGAGCCTTTCCTGTTCTTGGCTTTGCATCCTATGTATGTCTGCTTTTAACGCTTGTTTTCAAGCAAAACATTATAATTGTCCAGGTTGTAAACTGGTTAGCCTATCCACTTCAAATTCTGTTGCTAATTCCCTTCATGAAATTGGGGAATTCTATCTTTGCAGGAGGTGATTTAACCATTACAATGCATCAGGTTGTCATTGCATTTCAGTCTGGTCTTATGAATGGCATCAGGGAAATTGGAATGTTCTCCTTATATGGTGTAATCGCATGGGTGGCTCTTTCTATACCTTGTTTTTTTATCTTTTACCTGATGTTTCTGGTTCTATTCAGGAATGTGAAAAGATTTAAACTTAGAGCAAGGCTGGTTGCAGTTAGTAAACTGCAAAACCAAAGAGAACACATTTTACCAGTGACTTCTTCTTTAATTCTGGAATCACTTCCTATTAAGAATGAAGGATTAAAAGCGAGTTGATTCTAAAATTTGGAAGACTTTTTTTAAAAAAAGTGGATTGATATTGCAGGATTATTTTACATTTAGTTTTTCATCCAACAGCTTAAAGAAGAACCCTCCAACTACAGAACGCGCCTGAAATCCTACCTGCTTACCGGTGATGGTTTGGTGCCAGTCACTTAAAGGAACCCGACTGGTTGTTTCATTGACATATTTATATAAAGGATCGATTAGCTTTTCGAAAGTCCCCTTATCTTGAGCCATTGTAGCCGTCCAAACAATCCAGTCGCCCTTGGTATATGTAGCACGCGAATCGAGAGGTAAGCCAAACGTGTTTTGTTTCGTCAGATAATAAGCTATTTCCTTCTGAGCCACTTCCTTTGGAAATATACCAAGATTAAGCACTTTATCCCATACCAGATTATATTTCTGACTCCAGGTTCCTTTCTTATCAAATGTCAGACTATAATGATCATTATCGTCAGCCATCGTTATCCACTTTTGCGCCATTGTGTGAGCTGCAGTGGTGTACTTATTCGCGATAGCGTCTTTACCAAGCATTCTGGCTAGCTTACCATATCCTGCAATCCCCAATATGGCTTTGATTGAAAGGTTTGCATTGTGTGCCAGGTGACCTGCAAAGTCATCGGTACAAAGTTGATTTTCAGGATCAAGTCCTTTCTCTAATAAGTAATCAGCCCAGGTAGTAAGCACCGCCCAATGCTTTTCGGCATATTTGGCATTGCCCTCGACTTGTGCAATGGCTGTTGCAAGGATTAACATGTTTCCACTTTCTTCAACTGGCATTCCCTCTCCATAGGTTTGACCATTAGCCAAAGGATAAGTCCCAATATCGTGTGCGGCAAAAGGATTTTTCCATTTTCCGCTTTCACTGAAGTAAAATATCCCGTTTAACATTCCTTTGAGAAGATCAGGATTATAATACAGAAACAAAGGAGCGGAAGGATAGGTTACGTCAACGGTATTGACCGAACCATTGCTGAAGTTTTCTTTAGATAAAAACAGAATTTCTCCGTTTTTGTCTTTCAATAGTTTATGCGCTGCTATGGCCTGACGGTATGCTAATGCACATAATTCGGCGTAATGCCTACCCCCGGCTTTCTCTGCATCTGTCATAAGTTTGTCATCAAACTTATTGCATTTTTCAATTAATCCCGGATAAGCTTTATTGGCTTTTACAAATTCATCGGCTATTGATTTTTTTCCGTCATTATTCCACCACGGACGAAGGTTATCGCCAAAATATTGTATGGAATATTGGTCATCATAACCAATCATAATCTGATTGGAAATGCTCTTTAGGCCAACTTTTCCTATCTCCTGAGACACTGCTAAAGCGGTCATCTGCTTTTCCATTTCAGGAGATAGCGCTTTATTAACCTTACCTGATAATTTTCCTTTTTCTGAAAATTCTTTCTTGGTGGTTTCACTATCGTTAATAGCGTAAGAGGCTGATTTATCTTGTTTACCCACCAAATAGAAATATCCCCAATCTATTCTGACATTGTCTCCTTTACGGCCCAATACTTTCTGATCTATTGTTCCTGTCTTCAGATATGTTAATCCATTGGCATCAATCTTCTCACTGCTGATTTTCTGGTTGACTGTATTCACTGCCCATTCAGGGGATGCTTCGAAATAAATCTGCACATCGTGTATTTTCTTATCTAAAGAAGCGACTTCATAGGTAATATAACTTATGGGACGCGATAATACATCAAGATTATCCATGAGCAATGGAGAGGTAAAAGTGACTTTTAGTCTTACACGACCACATACAAAATTATAATGCGTTTGAGTAGCCTTCACATTTACAGATTCTTGTTCAACTGTTTTCTCAAAGTATTTCTTTTTAGATTCGTTGTTAAATAATCCAAAATCAAGATATCCACCGCCTGTAGTATTGTGACAATGTGCTGCAATTACGTTTTTACCTTTTACAAGGGTTTTTCTTGCTTCAGGGGGTAAGGGAATGCGTATGTTATTTTTCCAATCATTACCGGTTTTGACTATTTGTATACCGTTAAAATACATTTCCAAGACATCGTCATGCGAAAATTCGACATACAAATCCAGGGTCGAAGGATCTTCCTTAATTATAATTTCGCGACGCACCCAAATATCTTTGGTATCCCATGGAGTCTTCATATTGGGCATGCCCTTAGTTCCGAATGCTGATTTGCCTTCTTTCCATTGCGTGTCTTTATAATTTATATTTTTCCAGCCATCTTCAGGTTGTTCGAAAGTATAGCGTCCTATCCATGGCTCAGCATTTGCTGTTTGTGCAAATGATTTTAACGGCGTTTCCTCTATACCCATAAACCGGTATGTGTTTCCATCTATACGTATTGCACCGATCAAGGTCTGCTTTGTTCCTGTCCAATGCCTGACGGCATCACTATATAGCTTATCGCTAAAAGACCATGCGCTGGTATAAGGATCAACGGTCACCAGGGGATATGCCGGTGCACGCAACTGATTGATCATGCTTTGGCGTTGAGAACTTGCAGACAATACTAGCAAGAATAGAAATAATGTTGTAAAAAGCTTTTTCATGTTCATGTGATTATTATGATCCGATAATTTTATTACGCTATAAACCAGCTATTATATTAGTTTTATCCTACGCGTGGTTTATTGGTTTCAAATCTATGGATGTTGATTAAAAATGTAAGGTAAATGTAGTAAAAGTTGTGAAGGGTGGCATAGGGCACCAGTGAAATTCAAAAAAAGAATTTTGAATGGATGGTCTGCTAATAAAAACCGGACCCCTAAGTTTATCAGATTATCAGCTTCTCAATTTGAAACTGAATTTACTTTTGAATATTTGATTGCCAGCGTCTTAATTACTTCCTGCATTTGGGAAAACTGAGTTTCTATGCTGCGAATCAGTTGAAACTGGGCCCTGCATCTTTGTAGATTGTGTTCGGGGTGTTGGATTTTGAAGTAGTTATCACCATCAATAAAGTCGGTTAAAAATCGAAGTCCAATAATAAAAACCATAAATTTTGATGATAAAGCCAGATTATCTATTTCAGGCTTTGTAAGGAACGTATGTGCTTCGCTCATGTATCCATCAGCAAATGCTTTAAAAAGCCCGATATTCATGCTAATTTTGGTCAAATCTGCTTCATCTTCGACAGCAGTATTAGCCGTTGTCCGAATAGCATCACCAAAATCATGAAGGACTGAACCAGGCATAACCGTATCAAGGTCAACAACACATTGTGCATGATTATCCTTATCAAACAAAATATTGTTAAACTTGGTATCATTGTGCGTAATGCGGATTGGAATTTCACCATTATTGATTTTACGTGTTATGGACAAGAGTTCATCGGCATGTTCTTCAACAAATCGAATCTCCTCGCTTACTAGTTCTACCCGGTTAATTGGATTTCGTGCTATTGTCTTTCGAAATGTCTCCATTCTTTTCTCCAAGTCATGGAAAAAAGGAATCGTTTCGGAAAGAAGTTTCGCGTCTAATCCTGAAAGAATAGATTGGAACTTACCAAATATTCGACCACCTTCAGTTGCTTTTTCAATACTATCAACGGTATCGTAGCTTATTGTATTAGGAATAAAAAGGTAACATCTCCAATATTCTCCTTCATTATCCTGTATATATGCATTTCCGTCAATAGCATTTACTAGTGTAAGCACTTCATTATCAGCATTAGATCCGGGTATACCTTTTAAATAATTGCGAATAAAATTCGTGACTAACGAAATGTTACGCATGAGTCCGGGAACATCCTTAAATATGTGGTGATTAATGCGTTGAAGAACAAAATCAGGATTCTCATCCCCCGCTGTTTCAACGATTAACGTGTCGTTTATATGTCCTGAACCAAAAGGTCTGTATGATTTAAGTTGAGTTCCGGTATTAAATTGAGTAAATATTGATTTTATTTGATGTTGCATTGTCTTGAATACAAGTTTATTATTTCCACAAGTTTTCCGGATAGACTCCTTCTTCTACCAGATTCTTTATTTTGTTTACTGCTAGTTCTCTGTCCTCATGATAAGTGACGCCAAACCAACGTGCGCTCGAATGCAATAGTTTCACCCTGGTTTCGTTCGTTTCAATCAGGTTATTCACAACTGAAGGGATAAAAAACTCCGCCTTCATGTTTTGAATATTTTCTTTCAAAAAAGTGATGAAAAGTTCTGACAGTTGCTTAAATATTATTGGAGTAAATCCCCAAAAATTCATTGAAACAACTGTGTCTGAAGGAAGAAATACTAAATCACCTTTATCATCTTTATAAGCAATGCCATTATGCGATCGCTTTATATGCGTACGTTCTGTCACAGTTAAAAGGAAATTATCTTTGTTTGCCTGACAAACGCCCCTTGCAACTGAACCAAAATCTGATAAAGTATTCGCAACATCATATCCTACCATTGAAAAAAGATTTTCTTCTTTAGTTTTCAGGGTAGCAAAAAATTCTGCAAGGACTTTAAATGCATCGGCACCATAAAAATCATCGGCATTGATAACACCAAAAGGTTCGTTTATTTTACCTGCTGCCATCAATATTGCATGACCTGTTCCCCAGGGTTTCTTTCGATCAGCCGGAAGTTCAAATCCTTCGGGAAGGTATTCAAGTTCCTGCAGACAATAATCAACTTCAATTTTGCCCGATAGCCTTGAAATGATAACTTCCTTGAAGTCATCTTCAATGTCTTTGCGAATGACAAAAACTATTTTTCCAAAACCAGCTCTGATAGCATCGTAAATGGAATAATCAATGATTGTTTCGCCATTAGGCCCGAGTTTATCTAATTGTTTCAATCCTCCATACCTGCTTCCCAGGCCGGCAGCAAGCACTAATAAAGTGGGTTTCATCTCTGAATAATTTGTTTATAAACGATCTGATTGAATTTGCATGTTAGGTTTATTCCAGGTGAATATTTTAACATGCTCATTTCATCATAATTTCATGTTTTGTAATATCATAATGAATTAGCGTCTGATCTTGTGACCTGCGACAGCATAATACAAAATAAATAAATAAAAGGGAACCATGATCCATAAAGCACTTTGAAATCCAATACTCTGACCTAACTTGGCGTATGTTGGCGGGATGATAGCACCACCTGCAATACCCATGATGAGTAAGGCTGATGCAATCTTCGTGTACTTACCAACTGCATCCAATGCAAGAGGCCATATGGATGGCCACATCATTGCATTTGCAAAGCCTAGCAGCGTAACAAAAAACACTGCATTGGGGATAAGTGGAATATTAAATCCGGGCACATTATTAAGCCATCCAAATAAAATAGTAAACAATTGATTGTCGGTTGTTGAAGCCATACTGGCTCCAAAGGCAAAAAGGACTCCCAGGATGGCAGAAATGACTAATGCTTTTGCTTGTTTCAGATATTTTGGAATCAGCATGATACCCGCGATATAACCAATTACCATGAAGGCCATTGTATAAGAAGTAAGTCTTGGGGCATAATCTAGTTTCAGATTTCGTCCAAACTGCGTGAGGCTATCACCTGCCATGACTTCAACGCCAACGTAAAAGAAGAGCGTTAATATACCTAAAGCCAAATGTGGAATCTTAAATGCTGCCGGAATTTGTTTGATAAAACCTTTTAAGGTTTCATGTTCATCATCATCAATGCCTGAAATCTCATTGGGGAGGGGTGAGTATTTTATAATGAATGCAAAAACTACCAGAATGAGTGCCATAGCAGAATAGGGTCCAACCAGTCGGGCAGCAAATTCATTTAACAAAATATTCTTCTGATCTATAGATAATAGCATCAGGTTTTCATCTTTAAACTTCTCCATGCCATGCATGACCAGGGCAGTAAGAACCAATGGACTGATAAAACCTGCCATCTTATTACAGATACCCATTACGGCAATACGTTTAGCAGCACTTTCGCGCGGGCCAATAATAGTAAGGAATGGGTTTGTAGCAGTTTGTAGAAGTGCCAGCCCGGTACCAAGAAGAAAAAGCCCGCTTAAAAAAACAATAAACTGCCTTGAATAAGCAGCCGGTATAAACATTAAGGCACCTATTGCCATTACAATTAATCCCAAAAATATTCCATTCTTATAACCTGTCTTTTTTAACACGAAAGATGAAGGAAGAGCCATTACAAAATAAGCAATGTAAAAAGCAAGTATAACAAGACTCGCCTCAAAGGGAGTTAGTTCACAGGCAGTTTGGAGAAAAGGCATTAATGAACCATTAAGCCATGTAACAAATCCAAAGATGAAGAATAGTATCCCGATGATTGTCAACGAGATCAGATAACTTACTTCCTTTTTCGAATCAATAGTAGTTGACTGTGCCATAAATTTTCATTTGAGTAATTTATATCAGGTTTGATAATTTTATTTCAATAAGGTATATCCGTTTATACTTCAGACTGAATAATCAGCAAACAGTTATTAAACTTCAAAACAGTTAATGAGTCGTTTACAATAGTTAAATATGCATGAAAACCATGACATCTTTGACTATTGTAAAGAACACAAAGTTAAAATATTCTCATCAAGCTAATGTAAATATTTTTTTCCATTCATCTTCCAGACAAGTTAATAACACTATCCTGGAAGCTTTAGTTTTCTTAAATGTATCTGTTTCTAAACCAGATGATATCTTACGAAAACTTCGATGGCTTCATATTCAGCCATTCCTAACTTATCATAAAGCATTGCTGTAGCCTTATTCCTGTCCTCAGCACGTTGCCAAAATTCACGCTTATCTGAACCCATAAATATAGCTCCATCTTTTTGCGACTGATGTTTAAAAATAGCTAAGCGTTTAATCTCAACTTCCTCCGGGCTAAGTGGAACAGCCATATCGACCTTATCCAGATCCCATTCCTGCCATGCACCCCTATACAACCAGATTCGGCAATCGTTCATCCATGCTTCTTCTTTCATTCTATGAACAGCTTCAAGGATAATGTCGATACATACACGATGGGTGCCATGTGGATCACTGAGATCACCAGCTGCGTAAATCTGATGTGGCATTATCGAACGAAGAAATTCCATCGTCTGTAATATATCTGTTTCAGTTGCAGGATTCTTCTTAACAGTACCGGTTTCATAGAAAGGCAAATTCATAAAATGAATATTTTCTTTCGGTACACCAATGAATCTGCAGGCTGCCTTTGCTTCACCTCTTCGAATAGCGGCTTTTATCTGAAGCAGTTCTTTTGTTTCAACTGTTTTTTTATTTTTCTTTTTGTAGAAATCTGCAGCATCTTCATAATATGAATCTGCATCAAATTCTACATTAAATATGTTTTTGAATGACCTCACAAAGTCGAGGTACCGAACAGCGTCATCATCACTGACTGCTATACTTCCTGAGGTTTGATAAGCAATATGTACATCATGTCCTTGTTGAACTAAACGGGCAAAAGTACCACCCATCGAGATAACATCATCATCGGGATGAGGACTAAAGATTACTACTTTTTTAGGAAAAGGCATGGCGCGTTCAGGTCGTGTAGTGTCATCCACATTCGGTTTTCCACCAGGCCAACCCGTTATAGTATGCTGTAAGTCATTAAATACCTTTATGTTGATTTTATTTGATGGGCCATGTTCTGTAATCAGATAACTCATTCCATTATCGTTATAATCACGATCCGTAAGCTTTAATATTGGCTTTTCCAGTTTTTGACAAAGCCAAACAACAGCTTTTCTGATATACCTATCATTCCATTCACAAGGTCCAACCAACCAGGGTGTTTTTATACGGGTAAGGCTGGTGGCGGCGGCTACATCGAGAAC
>Ga0209125_1001655_pt1 | contig 19838 bp, 15 predicted proteins | sample BarGraIncub1131A_FD_184503 | JGI IMG/M metagenome (GOLD analysis project Ga0209125, IMG submission 184503) | Arctic peat soil microbial communities from Barrow, Alaska - Barrow Graham LP Incubations 11-31A (SPAdes) (version 2) | ecosystem: Environmental > Terrestrial > Soil > Wetlands > Peat...
CCGCCAATGAAATTTGGCACTCCTGGTAGTATTGGTTCTGGGGCAGTTTCAAAATTCACTCCCGGGAAATTAATGTCAACTGGTTATTTGTATTACGATGCAAAACTGATAGCCCAAATGGCAACCATACTCGACAAGGAAGAAGATGCCAGAAAATACAATATGCTTTCAGAACAGACTAAAACAGCATTTAATCAGAACTATTGGGATGAAAAACTGGGTGGTTATGGCACCAACAATCAGGCAGCAAACTCTTTTGCTTTATTTCTAGGCATTGAATTGCAGGGACAAAAGTCGCGGATTGCTGCGAATCTTGTGCAGGATGTAATAGCCAACGATTACCATCTGACAACAGGGAACCTTTGTACAAAATACCTTTTGGAAATGTTGACCGAAAACGGGCAATCGGAAGTTGCATATAAAATTGTTACCCAAACAACATATCCCAGCTGGGGGTATATGTTGGATAATGGTGCTACAACACTATGGGAAAGATGGGAAAATAAAACCGGTGGAGAAATGAACTCACACAACCATCCCATGATGGGTTCGGTTGATACCTGGTTTTATAAATATCTTTCAGGTATCCGGCCCGATGCCCAAGGACCTGGCTTTAACGAATTTATCATTCGTCCTTATATCATCAATGAACTGGATTTTGTTGAAGGGGAATTTCAGTCTGTAAAAGGACTCATAAAAAGTGCCTGGAGAAAAGAATCAGGTTCTGTTTCTATGGATGTGACTATTCCGGGAAATTCGACAGCCACGGTTTTCATTCCGACAAAAAACAGAAAAAGTATTACCGAAGGCAATCAGGCAATTGATCATCTGAAAGAGCTGAAATTCTTACGAATGGAAGAAAAATATGCAGTTTTTGAAGTGGGTTCAGGAACTTATCATTTCAAATCAGATTGGTAAAATTAATTTAAGGTGGTTTCACCTATTCAGAAATATTAAAAAAAGGTCGTGTTTATTATGAAAAACAATTCGATTCAATCGGGGAAAAGGAGTTTACAGAGTTTGTTGATATTACTATTACTTTTCATCAATAATTTTCAAGCCTTATCATCTTCATATTATGTAAATAGCAATAATGGATCTGATATAAATGCCGGTTCTGAAAATTCCGCATGGAAAACACTGAAACCCTTAAAAAATCTTCATTTTTATCCGGGCGATCATGTATTTTTTGCTCGTGGATCAAACTTCACTGGAGGTTTTATTGTAAGTGACTCAGGCAATGAAAACCTTCCAATTACTTTTACCGCTTATGGCAAAGGTGCAGCTCCCAAATTCACAAATCCGGACTATAGCATCCTCAATGGCAATGTTTTCCAGATCAAGGGAAGCTACATCATCATTGATGGTCTTCACTTCCACGATGGTACGCAAAGTATTTCTGACAAAATTGAAGTAGTGTTGCGTGTCGGCGATGTTTACGTAGCCAAAGGCGCCGACCATATTGTCATTCGCAATTGCGAGGTTAGAAATTCACCAATTGGCTTTAACCTGAACGGCCAGTTTGCTATGGTTACCAGCAACCATCTCCACGACTGCAATCGATTCCTGGCGGATACCAGTTGGGGGCCGATCGCCATCATGATCTCGAACGCGAATAACGAGATATCTTACAACCGGATCACCAACTATATCGCTGTCGGCGGACCATATGGTGCTGATGGAGGCGCGCTGGAGATTTTTACGATCAATAACCTGGACACGATCCGCAATATTAACATCCACCACAATTACTCTTATGGAAACTTGGGATTTCTGGAAGTAGGTGTAGCTAAGGATGGGATCCACGTTGCATATAATATCAGTAACGACTACCAGCAGTTCGTGATCCTGTTCGAGGGAGGCAAATCCGTATTCGAGAACAATACCATCCTGAGAGTGCTGCCGAAGATCACAATCACGGACGTGGTTTTCACGTTCAAGGAAAGCGGAAACATCATTCGCAACAACATTTTCGTGCTGAATTCCAAACGCCAAGCTCTATCGGCGAACGGAACCGAAGTCAGGGGCAGGAACAACTACGCTGGGCAAAAGCGCCAGAATAACATCTACTTCAGTATTGATGGAACTCAGCAGGATCCCTGCGGATTGCCCCTGAGCGAGGGAGAAATGATAGTTAACCCCGGATTTGTTGATTTTGCCAAACAGAATTATCACTTGAGACCAGGGAGCCCTGCTATTGACGCGGGTGCAGACGGTGGTAGTGACATGGACTTTGATGGAAAGAAAGTTCCGATGGGCAAAACCCGTGACATCGGTGCCTTTGAATATATAAAAACCAATGATAATTAATAAGAGAAATACCTTCATCATTGCAATGATCCTTAAATTATTTAAATCCATTTTTTGTTTTTAATTAACGCAACATCAGCGATTTAAGTACTAAAAAATATAAATGAATAACTAAGATTTAAGCTGTGAAAAAATTAATTGCCTCGTTTCTTTGTATGCTGGCAGTGCAATGTATATTCGCTCAAGAAGTTAAAAACAAAAACTTACCAGCGATAGATTACAAAGATGGCATTGGTTTAAACTTTATTCGTCCCGACTTGAATCATTCCGGACATTATAGTTTCATGAACGATTGGGAATGGATTTTAAACCAGTATAATGAACTTGGTGTGAAATGGACCCGTATTGCCTTTTCCTGGGTTGTCATTCAACCTGAGAAGGATGTGTTTGACTGGACTGTTTACGATAAAATTGTTGAAAAATGCAATCGAGATGGAATTCATATTCTCGCCACACTGGGAGGACATTTTGACAGCCCGCCCGTTCCTGCCTGGGCCGGAGAATCATTGGCGAAGGTTGTTAACACACACCCTGAGTACCTTGAAAATTTCGTCAAGAAATGGGTAGAACGGTATAAAGATAAAATTGATTATTGGGAAATACTTAATGAACCCAAAAGTTTTCATAAGGGACTATCAGTTATGGAATACGTTGAAAAGATACTTAAACCGTCGTATAAAATTATAAAACAAATAGATCCGGGTTCAAAAGTGCTTCCCTGCGCTTATAACAATCTGCCCATGATTGGGAATAAAGAAGATTTTTGGGATGCTGCAAGAGGTTACTACGACATTCAAAACTATCATCTTTATTCGTTCTGGGGTTATTTAAGATTTAATTCTGATGCCGGTCCTGAAATTGAAGAAATGCAAAATTTCAGAAACCTTATGATTAAGCATGGTGAAAAGACCAAAGAGTTTTGGGTTACCGAAACAGGATGGTTTGGCACCTCGGGCATAGTCGGCTCACTAAATTATTATTATAGAAATGTTCCTAATATTTCGGCTCTTGACGAAATGCTTTTGGAATATAATAAATCACATCTACATGAAGATCTTAACCTTAAGCCATATTATACCGGCGATGAAATTATGAAACATTCGGTTACAATCCGTGAAGATTCATTGTGTTCTTTCTGGATGAAAGACTTATATCCAAGGGCATTATCCATAGAAGGTTGTGCAAAAGTTTTTCAATGGGTGGTAATGGATGAATTTGAAGATGGTTATAAACCTCAAGCATATTATGGGAAAAAAGTTGAAGGAGATACAGTACAGGTTAAACAGGTTGCAATATGGGCACTTATAGGTGGAGATAAGAAATGGAGAAAAAGTGCTTATTCCCTTAAAGAGATTATTAATCAACAGCAGAAGTAATGAATTTGTGCAAACGAAATGAATGAATAGTTGGTGCTATTTATAAAATCATGATCTGTAAATTAAATGAAGGCTAATCCTTTTTAAATGAATTGTTTACTATTTAAAATACCTTATAATGAATAAAATATTAAAGAATAAAGCTCCTGTTCTTATCTTGTTATTGATTGTAATGGTTCATACATCGCTGTATAGCCAGGTTACGGTTATTTCACGAGACTGGAAATTTAAAACAGGTGACAGCTTATGTTGGGCAGAACTACGGTATGACGATTCAGGTTGGGATGATATAAAAGCCGGATTATGGTGGGCCCATGCCGGTTATGATTATTCGGGTTTCGCCTGGTACCGGAAAAAGGTTTTCATCTCATCCGGATTAAAATCTGCTGTAAAAAATGCAGGATATTTAAAACTTAGCCTTGGACAGATTCAGGATGTTGACCAAACATTCCTGAATGGGAAACTCATAGGTCACACAGGAAGTTTCTCTCCCTTTGACGGGAAATGGGGGCAACCCCGGAATTATTATGTGAAAGCGGACCAGATTATATGGGATGCCGAAAATGCCATCGCTATTCGTGTCTATGGGCCGAATAGGAATGGAGGAATGCATACTGGTCCCTATTCCTACGAACCTTACCGGATTACTTTCAGAGATTATTTGAAAGTCCTGGATTCCCGCGTACAGCCTGTGGAAACCAATAATATAGATGGATATAAATTCACGATTAGTTACTATAACTCTGGTAATAATAATTATAAGGGTGAATTATTATTTCAGATTACTGATTCTTTAAAAGCGATACTTTTATCTCAAAAACAAGTAGTCACGATCCATAAGAACACGGATTCCTCCAATATATTCTCATTTAATTTTGATAGGCCTCAATCTAATATTTACCACGTTTCTGCTGTTTTTAAAGAATTAGGAACAAAAGAATTTATAGAAAAAGAAATAACTGTAAGTTCATTAACCGATGTTCATTTACCAGTTTCTTTGCGACCTTCAGTGGTCGTTGAAAATAAAATAAAGGATTTTTTTATCCCGGCTCCTTTTGAAAGTCAGAAAATAGGCGGTCTATTGGGAGAAAGGCTGGATATCAATTTGAGTAAACGACTATTGGAAGTGGATGAAAAGGAAATACTGGCCGGTTATCAATACAGACCCGGCAAGCAAAACTGGGTTGGCGAACATGTTGGAAAATACCTTGATGCTGCGAGCAACACATGGCGCTATACCCATGATCCTTATTTAAAATCTCAAATGGATCGCATTCTGGTCATTTTATTGAATACCCAAAAGGATGATGGTTACCTTGGAACTTATACTCCCGATCAATACTGGACAAACTGGGATGTATGGTCACATAAGTATAACCTGGTTGGTTTATTGGCTTATTACAAAGCAACGGGATATTTGCCAGCACTGGAATCTGCAAAGCGTATCGGGAATCTGTTGTGCAAAACTTTCGGAGATAATCCTGGTCAGAGGGATATTGTAACTTCAGGAACGCATGTCGGCTTGGCATCAACCAGTGTGCTGGATCCAATGGTCGATTTATACAGTTTTTCTGGTGATAAGAAATATCTCGAATTTGCTCATTACATAATCCGTTCATATGACCATCCAGATGGACCAGGGATCGTAAAATCCTTATTGGAGAATGGCCAAGTAAATAAGGTCGCCAATGGTAAAGCATACGAATTATTGTCGAACCTTGTAGGGATTATCAAATTGTATAAACTCACAGGGGATGAGAAATTATACAAAGCTGTAAACATTGCCTGGAATGATATTGTTGAAAACCGCCTGTATATTACCGGTACTGCCAGTTCATATGAATTATTCAGGGATGAACATGTATTGCCGGCCGGCGCTAACGATCACATGGGTGAAGGATGTGTAACTACAACATGGTTTCAACTTAATTACCAGTTATTTGCACTAACTGGTGATAGCAAATTTTATAACCAGTTAGAAAAAACTGCTTATAATCATTTGCTGGGTGCCGAAAATCCACAGAGTGGTTGTGTGAGTTATTATACATCGCTGCAAGATAAAAAGCCCTATTCCTGTGAGATTACTTGTTGTCTTTCCAGTATACCCAGAGGTATTTCGATGATACCAATGATTAATTACGGAAAACGATCAGGTGTTCCAACCCTGTTATTGCCTGAAACAGAAATAATTGTTGACACTGTTATCTCCGGAACAAATCAAATCATTCCTTTTAAAATTACTGCCGAAAGCAGTTTCCCTGATAGCGGGCGTATGGTGTACACGATTTCTCCTGAGCACACAGCGACTTTCCCGATAAGCTTTCGAGTGCCTTCATGGACGACCCGGTTCACAGCTACTATTGAAACTATTGAGTACAAAGGTTTGCCAGGTAATTTTCTAACCATTGAAAGGAATTGGAAGCCAGGCGATAAATTAAAGATTGAATTTGATATTCCTACTGTTATTCTTCCCGGTGGCAAAAGTTATCCGGACAGAATAGCCCTAAAAAGGGGACCTCAGGTTCTTGCGCTGGACCAATCCCTGAATCCTGCTATTTATCCTGATTCTCTTGTTATGAGGATTACAGACAAAACAGGCCTTAATTTATTTCATCCGGTAAAAAGCCTCCCAGGAAATTGGATTGGGAAACAGGCCTATTCTTTAATGACTGAAGATAAACAGGGAAAGTCAAAGGAAATTCTCCTTATACCCTTTTCGGATGCAAGTCAGACAGGAGCAGATTCAGAAGTATGGTTGAAGGACTATTAGATAATTAATGATTTGTAATAGGGATTCCTTAGTACTATCCTCAAATTAAAAACGATTAATGGATGATGAAAAGGCAAATAATTACTTCAATATTTTTATTTTATATGTTGTTATTTTCATGTAAACCAACAGATAACAACAATCTGCAAAGCGGAAAAGATTGGAATGAATACTTGGGTGGACCCGGCCGTAATCATTATTCAACACTTTCACAGATTGATACTTCAAATGTTAGCAAGTTGAAAGTTGCATGGATTTATAATACCCGCGATTCGGGCGAAATGCAATGCAATTCCATTATTGTGAATGGAATTCTGTTTGGGATGACTGCAAAAACTTTTCCATTTGCTATTGATGCTGCTTCCGGGAAAGAGATATGGAGAGCAAAAGATACGGCGAAGTTTGTCAGATATAATATGAGCAGAGGAATTACATATTGGGAAGACGGTAAAGACAAACGCATTTTTTACACAAAGGGCTCCTGGCTTTATGCCTTGGATGCCTTGAATGGAAAACTGATTTCGTCATTTGGAGAACAAGGCAGAACTAGTCTGAAAGCAGGATTGGGCGAATCCGCAAAAGATAAATTTGTAGTTTCAACTTCCCCCGGAACCATTTATAAAGATTTAATTATCATGCCTCTTCGGGTTTCAGAAGGTTCAGATGCTGCAATTGGACGCATTCAGGCATTTGACACCCGTAGCGGAGAGTTGAAATGGGTGTTTTATACCATCCCCTGGTCCTATGAATATGGCTATGACACCTGGCCCAAGGATGCTTATAAAAATACGGATATTGGAGGGGTGAATAACTGGGCAGGAATGGCTATAGACCGGGAGAGGGGCATTGTTTATATACCTACAGGTTCTGCTGCTTTTGATTACTTTGGCGGCAACCGAAAGGGCAGCAATCTTTTTGCAAATTGTCTTCTTGCGCTTGATGCAGAAACAGGCCATCGGCTTTGGCATTATCAGTTAGTTCATCATGATATTCTGGATAGAGATCTGCCTGCACCACCAAATTTGATTACTATTACTCAAAATGGAAAGAAAATAGATGCAGTTGCACAGGTAACCAAACATGGACAGGTATTCGTTTTCGACCGAGTTACCGGTAAGCCACTATTTCCAGTCGAAGAACGGGAAATCCCCACTTCAACTGTTCCTAGTGAGCAAGCTTGGCCAACACAGCCTTTCCCGGTAAAACCTTTGCCGTATGTAAGACAAACGCTCACTGAATCGGATTTAAGTCCCTACGCTGAAAATAAGGCGGAGTTACTTGACCTTTTCAGGAAAAGCAGATCAGGAAATCCATTTACGCCCCTCAGTTTCGAGGGAACATTGGTATTTCCAGGTCTTGACGGAGGAGCAGAATGGGGTGGAGCAGCTGTTGATCCGGAAGGAATTTTATATGTGAACAGTAATGAGATGGCTTGGTTACTTGCTTTAGGAGTAGCAGAATCCGATGAAAAAGACGATGGAGTCCTTTCAGGAAAGAATGTCTATTTTAATTCTTGTGTTGCATGTCATGGTGCAGAACGGAAGGGAAATCCACAAATGAATATTACTTCACTTGTGGATATTCAAAAGCGCAGATCTGAGAGCTTTGCCATGAATATCATATCTGGAGGAAAAGCAATGATGCCAGCTTTTACCATGCTTTCCGAAAACCAAAAAAAAGCTGTAATAGATTATATTTTTGGTAAAGAAGAAACGAGACAAGGATCAGCGAAGAACAAATTAACAAAAGAACCCGGACTAGGCAACAATCCAAATAACTCAAAAGTTCCATATAAAATAAGTCTTTTCTCTAAGTTTCTTGATAGCAAAGGACTTCCTGCAATAAGTCCACCATGGGGAACTCTTAATGCCATTAATTTGAACACAGGAGAATATGTATGGAAAATTCCCTTTGGTGAGTATCCGGAATTGGCTGAAAAGGGAATTAAGGGAACTGGATCAGAAAGTTATGGTGGTCCGGTTATTACAGCAGGTGGCCTTTTATTTATCGCCGGAACAAAAGACAGGAAATTCAGAGCTTACAATAAACGTACAGGCCATCTGATTTGGGAAACCCATTTGCCGGCTGCTGGCTTTGCAACACCAAGCACCTATGAAGTTAACGGAAAGCAATATATTGTTATAGCCTGCGGAGGTGTTAAACTTGGTGCAACTCCCGGAGATAGTTATGTCGCTTTTGCCTTACCTTAAATGCAAATACCAATAATTTGAATTTCACTGAATAATTATAAACCTTATTTTTTTAAAAAAAATGTGAAACATGAAAGTAAAATTGAGATTAATGATGTTTTTCCAATATATGCTGTTTGCCGTTTGGTGGGTGCCTTTGGCTGCTTATCTCACCAATATGAATGTTGGCACTGTAGCTAAATCACTAATATTGAGCTCTATGGCAATTGGGTGTATGGTTTCGCCCATAATCGGGATGGTTGCTGACCGTTATTTTGCAAGCCAGAAATTGCTTGCAATGTTGAATCTGTTTACGGGTATTTTTCTCGTTTGTGCGGGAATATCAACCAATCCAAACTGGCTTTTTGCCTTTTTGCTGGCAGCCATGTTTTTCCACATGCCTACATGGAGCCTGACCAGTTCTATTGCTATGAAGCATTCTCCTCCTGAAATATTCCCCCGCATCCGCGTGTTTGGGTCAATAGGGTGGGTAACTTCTGGTATATTCAGCCTTGTGACAGTTCACCTCTTAAATATCCCGTTTGATGGCACCAATTTACCTTTTTTTTACGGGGCAGGAGTAAGTTTTATTGCTTCAATGCAAAATCTTACTTTGCCGGATACACCTCCAATAATGAAGAATCAGGGTAGGTCGATAATCGATGCTTTAGGTATTAGAACTGTTAAGTTAATGAAAGACAGGAATTTTGCTGTTTTTATTATTTTCTCTTTTTTATCCATGATACCATTCTCAATGTATTGGTCATATTGCTCTGAATTTCTTCTTGACAAAAAAATAGAGCATATAAGTATTATGATGAATTTAGGCCAATTGGCTGAAATGCTTTTTCTAATAACAGTTCCGTTTGCAATTAAAAAAATTGGCTTACGAAATACTATTGTTACAGGCATGTTTTTCTTGCTCATCCGTTATGCTTCTTTTTATTTTGGGGCGTCACAAAATATTTTCTGGCTTTACTTTATTGGAGTAATTGTACATGGACTTATTTTCGGCTATTTTTACCTTGGTGGGCAGATATATATCGATAAAAATGCACCTGATGAATTGAAAGCACAGGCCCAGGGTTTTATTTTTTTTGTAACCTTCGGTATTGGCCTTCTTGTTGGTAATTTTATAAGTGGACAAATTATTGAAATATTTACTGTAGTAATAAATAATACAAGGATTTATAATTGGGGCAAAATCTGGGAGGTAACTTCAATCGAAACATTTATATTGCTTATTTTATTTGCTATTATGTTTAAAAATGAAAAAATTGAAACTTTAAAAACGATAAAATACCTTGATTAAAACTAATATGATTTTAATGTTAATGAAATACATAATTCAAATAATTGTGTCTGTGTACTTCTTTCCCATGTATATGAATCAGGTTTACGCATATCAGAAGCTTCCCATCATTAGGAATTTAAGCAGCAGAATATATTTTAAGGATGGTGTGTGCTTTTGAAAAACCACAACCCTGGGTTGAAGTTGATAGTTAAGATTAAGAAGATATGTGGTGAAAATAATCGTTTTACCGGCAAGGTTTAGTTCGATGAGAAGTTCGATGAAGAATGTTTGTGTTTTATAATCCAGACCGTTCTGGTCTGGTGTGTTTTATGACAATTTAACAGCTTCATGCGAAAAAGCTTTCTAATTTATCCATCCGAATAAACCTAAAAACTAAAAGTATAAACAAATTAAAATAAACTAATATGATGAACCGTAAATTACGAATGGGAATGGTCGGTGGCGGCAGTGATGCTTTCATCGGGGCTATTCATCGGCTGGCAGCATTTATGGACGGACAAATTGAACTCGTCTGTGGCTGTTTCAGTATAGATCCTGAGATTTCACTTTCCTCCGGAAAATCATACTACGTTCCTGACAATAGGGTTTACAAAACCTATCAGGAAATGTTTGAAAATGAAGTAAAATTGCCCGAAGGCGACCGGATGGATTTTGTAACCATTGTCACGCCAAACTTCGCACATTTCAGTCCGGCCATGATGGCTCTCGAAAACGGATTCAATGTGGTCATCGACAAACCAATCACTTTTACCCTCGATGAAGCATTGCAACTTCAGGTTAAATTACAGGAAACAGGTTTGTTGCTTGCCCTCACACACACCTATTCTGGTTATCCGGCAGTAAAACAGGCCAAACAAATGGTTGCCGAAGGTCAATTGGGAAAAATTCGCAAAATATATGTCGAATATCCACAGGGATGGCTGTCGTCAAAACTGGAAGATACCGGAAATGCACAGGCATCGTGGAGAACAGACCCGAAGCGTTCGGGAAAAGCAGGTTCAATGGGTGACATTGGTACCCATGCCCATCATCTGGCAGAATACATTACCGGTTTGAAAACCACTGAGCTGTGCGCTGAACTGAACGTTTTTGTTCCCAGTCGATTACTTGATGATGATGGAGCAGTTTTACTCCGTTTCAACAATGGCGCCAAAGGCGTTCTGATTGCAACCCAAATTGCTGCCGGAGAAGAAAATGCGTTGAAAATTCGTGTTTACGGTGACAAAGGTGGACTGGAATGGGCACAAATGGAACCCAATACCCTGATTGCCAAATGGGTCAGCAAACCTACCGAGATTTACCGTGTTGGAACAAGTTTTATGGGATCGGCTGCTGTTGCTAACACCCGTACACCGGGAGGTCATCCGGAAGGTTATCTGGAAGCTTTCGCCAATATTTACCGTAATTTTTCATTAACACTTCATGCCAAAATGAACGGAGAAGAACCCAGACAGGAATGGCTCGATTATCCGGGTGTTGAAGATGGTATCCGCGGCATGCAATTCATCGACGCAGTAGTCGAATCTGGTTACAACGATGACGTGAAATGGATTCCGTTTAAATAGTTCCAAATTCTAAATTCCAGGTTTCTGGTATAACTGCTAACTTAATCTTTTATCTAAATACTTGTGTTTTTATTAGAAAATCTTAATAATCCATGAAAACGAACCGAAGAATTTTTTTAAAAAGTACAACTACTGCGGCTATGGGGCTAAGCCTTGCTGCTGCGATGCCGATTCCGATAAGTGCCTGTATCGGAGCCAACGATAAACTGCGATGCGGCGTAATTGGTGTTAACGGAGTGGGATTTGCCGATCTTTCTGCATTCCTTCGTCAAAAAAACACTGAGTGCGTTGCCCTTTGCGATGTCGACAGCAATGTGCTTGCAAAGCGTGCTGCTGACACCGAAAAAATACAGGGATTCAAACCAAAACTATATGGCGATTACCGCAAACTGCTCGAAAACAAAGATGTTGATGTGGTGATCATCGGCACTCCCGATCACTGGCATTGTTTGCCGATGGTTGAAGCCTGCCTGACCGGGAAAGATGTATATTGCGAAAAACCTCTGGGCAATTCCATCGAAGAAATTAACATCATGGAACGTGCTGCCAACAAATACAAAACGGTGGTTCAGGTGGGTATGTGGCAACGCAGTGACCCGCACTGGAGAGCGGCGGTCGATTTTGTGCAGTCCGGGAAACTCGGTAAAATACGCACCGTGCGTACCTGGGCATACCAAGGATGGATGGAACCGATTCCGGTAAAACCTGACAGCGAAGTTCCGGCAGGCGTTGATTACGATTTCTGGCTCGGACCAGCTAAAAAACGTCCTTTTAATCCAAACCGTTTCCATTTCAACTTCCGGTGGTATTGGGATTATGCCGGTGGCCTGATGACCGACTGGGGCGTTCATATCATCGACTACGGTTTATTTGGAATGGGCGACAAAGCACCTAAATCGGTTATGGCCATGGGCGGAAAATTTGCTTATCCAAACGATGCAGCTGAAACTCCAGATACCTTGCAGGCCTTGTACGAATTCGACGGGCATACACTTCTCTGGGACCACGGAACCGGTATTGATGGTGGATATTACGGACGAAACCATGGCGTTGGATTTGTGGGAAACAACGGAACTTTGGTTGTTGACCGCGATGGATGGGAAGTCATTCCGGAGAAAAAGAACAAAAAAGACCTTATTGAACGAGTTGAATTGCAAAAAGGTAGCGGAAAAGGACTTGACCTTCACATGCAGAATTTCATTGAAGGAGTAAAAGACCGTAATCGCAACCTGAATGCCAGCATCGAAATTGCAGCAAACACGGCACGCATTGCCCATTTAGGAAACATTGCCCTGCGTACAGGCCGTCGTTTATACTGGGATGCCGATAACAATCAATTCATCAACGATGATGAAGCCAATAAATTTCTGGTTCCGAAATACCGCGCACCGTGGGTGCTGCCTAAGATTTAATACGATGGTAATGAATATCTGACTGATAATTTTGGCATCCAGACTATATTTTTGGGTTTATCCCGAAGCCCCGTGCTTTGCATTTGGGAGCTTCACTTGATAAATCCAATAATTCTAAATAAAATCATACATGAATGAACTTAACTCTGTCTTAAAAGAAAAGCTCAATCTCCTTGAGCTTTGGTACAGTAAAAGAAAAGGTTCCATTGTTGCCTATTCCGGAGGAATAGATTCCACATTAGTTCTTTATCTGGCCCGGAAATTTCAGGGTCGGGGCCATGCTATTGGCGTAATCTCAAATTCAGAGAGCCTGAAGAATAAAGATTTCAACCTGGCTCAATCGTTCTGCGAAGGATTTGATATCCAGCTTAGTATCATTAAAACCAATGAGTTAACGGATTCCAATTACAGTCAAAACCCGATTAATCGCTGTTTCTATTGCAAGGATCATCTGTTTCACGACCTTCAGGAAATAACGAAGGAATACCCCGGTTTTGAAATTTTGAGCGGCACAAATTTCGATGATCTCGGAGACTATCGCCCTGGAATTGATGCTGCGCAAAAGAACTCGGTAATGTCTCCGCTGGTCGATTGCAAAGTTAATAAAGAGGAAATCCGTGAGATCGCCAGACATTTCGGTTTACCCAACTGGAACAAACCTGCCAGTCCATGCCTGAGTTCACGAATTCCTTACAATCAGGCTGTTACTCTTGAAAAACTCCGGCAAATTGAGGCTGCTGAAGATCTTTTGAATAGCTATGGCTTTGAAGATGTTCGGGTTCGTCACTTTGGAACTTTTGGTAAAATTGAAGTTCAAAAAGATGATTTGGAGAATCTTCTTTCCGTCAAAGATATTGTGATCGGTGAAATCAAAAAGATTGGTTTTGTTCGTATAGAAATTGATGAAGAAGGTTTGGTATCCGGGAAAATGAACAGAGTATTAAGTACATCAGAATTGAAAAATAACAAGATATGAGAATATTGTATTATGATTGCTTTGCCGGGATTAGCGGAGATATGAATCTTGGCGCTATGATTGATCTAGGTGTCGATCCCGGATTTTTAACTGCTGAACTTCAGAAATTAAATATTGAAGGATTTCATTTGGAGATTCAGAAAGACATCCGCAGAGGAATTTCAGGGACTAAAGCAACTGTGGTTATCGAAAACCAGGAGAATGAAAAGCACCGTCATTTACGGCATATTGAGGAATTGATCAATCAGAGCAGTCTTTCTTCGGAAGTCAAAGCCAGGTCAATCAAAATCTTTGACCTGATTGCTGAAGCCGAAGCCAGAGTTCACAACATCAGTAAGCAATCTATTCATTTTCATGAGGTTGGCGCATTGGATTCGATCGCTGACATCGTTGGAGCAGCCATTTGCCTAGATTACCTCAAAGTAGACAGAGTCATATCAGCCCCAATTCAACTGGGTGGCGGAATGGTGAAATGTGCACATGGAATCATGCCTGTTCCGGCTCCGGCTACCGCTGAAATCGTTCAGCATGTGCCTGTCAGAACCGGGTTGGTACAGCATGAAGCAACTACACCAACAGGTGCCGCAATTCTTGTCGCCACGGTGGATGAATTCACCGATCAGATCGACTTCCAGATACAGAAAACCGGTTATGGAATCGGGCAACGCGATATTTCGGAAGTTCCCAATGTACTTAGGGTTTACCTGTCGGAAGACAATAAAATTGCAGACAATACAAGGCAGGAAGAATCATGGATGCTGGAATGCAATATCGACGACATGAATCCGGAATGGTACGATCACCTTTTCGGGAAACTCTTTGAGGTCGGCGCCAGCGATGTATTTTTAACTCCAATTATCATGAAAAAGTCAAGACCGGCAAATACCTTGTCCGTTCTTTGCAAAAATAGGATTAAACCGGAAATCAAAGCAATCATATTCAATAACAGCACCACCATTGGGCTGAGGGAATATGCGGTTACAAAAACGGTTCTTGAACGTCAGGAAAAAGAAATTGAAACTGAGTTGGGGAAAATAAACGTAAAATACAGCTATTTTCAAGGCAGGGAAATCCGGTTCAAACCTGAATTTGATGATCTGAAGAGTCTGGCAACCCAACATGGACTCAGTCTGAATGAAGTTGAAAAAATCGTCAATAAAAACTGCTGATATGGATATCCGTGAGATTCTTGAAAAATATAAAGATGGTGAGATAGAACTGGCCGATGCCTTATCACATTTCACTAAAAGTGGGTTTGAGGATATGGGATTTGCCCACATCGATACCGACCGTCTGCACCGGACAGGCTTACCGGAGATGATTTTTTCGTCAGGGAAAACGACTGAACAAGTCAAATTAATAGCTGAACGGATGTATCTTAAAGGAATTGACATTCTGGCAACCCGTGCCAGCGAAGAAATATACGATGCTGTCAAAAGCGTTGTACCTGGTGCGCGCTATAATCCATTGGCAAAAACCATTATTTATAAGCATAAAGAAGTGCTTTCCGGAAATGGATACATTGCCGTTGTTTCAGCCGGAACTTCTGACCTTCCGGTAGCCGAAGAGGCCGTTGAAACGGCAAGGTTTTTAAATAATAAAGTGGAAGCAATATATGATGTGGGTGTTGCTGGTATTCACCGTCTTTTCAACAAATGGGAACTAATCCGGAATGCCAGGGTAATTATTGTCGTTGCAGGCATGGAAGGTGCATTGGCCAGTGTGGTTGGCGGACTTGTAGATAAACCTGTGATTGGAGTTCCAACAAGCATTGGATATGGCGCCAACTTCCAGGGATTATCAGCCTTGTTATCGATGCTGAATAGTTGTGCAAGCGGAGTCTCTGTCGTAAATATTGACAATGGTTTTGGTGCAGCCTGCCAGGCTTCTCTTATCAACAAATTGTAAATTTTTTAATATGAACGAAATAATTTTGCTTTCGATTACTGCGGCATCACTGGGATTCGTCCATACTGCTTTAGGGCCAGACCATTATCTGCCATTTATTGTGTTGAGTAAAGCAAGAAACTGGAGCGTGCCAAAAACCATGTGGGTCACTTTTATTGCAGGAGTGGGACATGTTGGAGGTTCTGTTGTCATTGGACTCGTTGGAATTGCGTTAGGAATTAGCTTAAATAAATTGAAATTTATAGAAGGATTCAGGGGTGAAACTGTTGAGTGGTTGTTGATTTCTTTTGGCCTGCTATATACGATTTACGGATTTTATAAATTCCTGAAAAATGGAGGACATCATCATCTTCCAGATTTTCTCATGCCCAAAAGTATCCGTCAGATTAAGCACCAACTTAACCATGGGTTGGAGAAAAAGGTAGATGAAACGAAATTAACTCCTTGGGTTTTATTTATCATCTTCGTTTTTGGCCCATGTGAAGTTTTAATTCCGATGTTATTCATTCCCGCTGTTCAAAGAAGTTCCGTTGGAATTGCATCAGTTGCCCTTTTCTTTGGTATTACAACCATTGCTACCATGATGTTTATCGTCTATCTGGCGCATTTGGGCTCTTCGTTTTTAATATTTAAATCCAAAGAGAAATATATGCATTTGATTGCTGGCCTGGTCATTCTTATTTCCGGCTTGGGAATGCATTTTTTTAATTGGTAATATAGAACTGGATTTGAAATCATTTTTTCAATCAATGATAAAAGACAGATACAATATCTATAAATGACATAATGATTATGAGTGACAATGAATGTCTTAATAACAATCAATTAATATTTTTAACTAAAAATTAAATCAAATGAAACGTGTATTAATTTCTGTAATGGCTGTCTTAGGTTTTACTGCAACTTTTGCTCAGGGAAGAACCGATTTTCCAATGAAACCTGAAATGACTGAAATCTGGGATCCGGAAATAACTGTAATTACACCGGGAGCTACTCCGCAAGATGCCCCGTCTGATGCAATTGTGCTTTTCGATGGGAAAACTCTGATTCAGGAATGGACCAGCGAGGCTGGGAGTGAACCTGGCTGGAAAGTTGACGACGGTTGTGCAACAGTAGTTAAAGGTGCCGGAATCATTAAAACAAAGCGTGATTTTAATGATTTTCAGCTTCATATTGAATGGCGTACTCCATCTGAAGTAGTAGGTGAAAGTCAGGGCCGCGGAAATAGTGGTATCTTTCTTCAGGGACTTTATGAACTCCAGGTTTTGGACAATTACAACAACAGAACCTACCGGAATGGACAGGCTGGAAGTTTCTACAAACAGCTTCCTCCACTGGTTAATGCCTGTAAAGGTCCGGGAGTATGGCAGGTGTATGATATTATTTATACCGCACCTCGTTTTAATCCGAATGGTTCTTTCTTCACTCCTCCAACTGTAACTGTGTTGCACAATGGTGTTTTAGTTCAGAATCATGTTGCATTGCGCGGCCCTACTGAATATATCGGCATTCCGGAATATTTTGTAAAACCTCATGGAGCCGGACCTATCGTCCTTCAGGATCATGGAAATCCTGTTAGTTACCGTAATATCTGGATTCGCGAGTTGTAATATAGAATGGCAAAGCTTTCCTGAATCAGAAAGCTTTGCCATTTCCATCAAACCGAACCTAACTGCAAACAAATATCTTCCAATCTGAAGTTTACCTTTATTGTTCTGTTATTTCCCATTCTCAACCACGTCAATAAATTTTATTAGCACAATATATTTTTGTTTTGGGAAAGGAATTTATCAATTTCTTTTCGGGATGGTACAGACGGTTGAGCACCTAATCGCGTTACAGATATAGCAGAAGCTGCGGAAGCAAATTTTACGGCTTCAAAAATGGATTTGTCTTCCGAAAGTGCCACTGCCAGAGCCCCACAAAAGACATCGCCTGCGGCAGTCGTATCAACTGCCTCAACCTTGAATCCAGCCAGAAATTCGTCCCTGTCAGAGTTTTTACAAATGCACCTTTTGCTCCCAACGTTATGACGATATTCTGCGGACCTTTCTCCAATAATGTTTTGGCCGCTTCCCTGATCTGATAATCAGTTTCCACAGGTAATCCGGTTAAAAATTCAGCTTCTGACTCATTTAGAATCAAACTATGAATCATTCCCAGATGCTCATCATCAATCTTTCTGGCTGGTGCAGGATTCATAATAACCTTATTCTTATATTTATGGGCCAGTTCGATTGCAAAAAGCACAGATTCTATTGGAATTTCAAGCTGCAAGAGAATAATTTCAGCTTCTTTAATGACGGTTTCTGTTTTTTTGATATGTTCAGGGCTTAGCATATAATTTGCTCCTGGTGCCACTGAAATGCAGTTTTCACCATTAGCATCCACAAGAATCAAAGCGATTCCTGTGGCAGCTTTCTCCTCAATAAAAACTAATTGAGTATCGATATGATCATTTTTAAAGTTGCTTAGCATAACCGGTGCAAAATCATCGTTCCCAAGGCAGCTGATAAAAACAACATTTCCCCCGGCACGTGCCGCAGCCACAGCCTGGTTAGCGCCCTTTCCTCCGTTGACTTTTGCAAATGCGCCATCTCCGACAGTTTCCCCAGGCTTAGGAAGCCGTGAGGATTTGATGATCATGTCCACATTCGAACTTCCTATCACAGCAATTTTCTTCATTCTTTTAAATTTTTGAAATAATAATTAAACTTAATCCTGCAACAAATAACACAAACATTGCTGCTAAAAGGATATTTGTTCCTTTAGGCGCCTTGGCAAACTCCTTCCAGATAAAAACTCCCCAGATAGCTGATACCAGTGTAGCTCCCTGTCCCAGACCATATGCAACTGCAGTTCCGGCTGTACCTGATGCAATAATATTTAACGACATACCTATACCCCAAATAATACCTCCCAGTATACCAATAAGATGCAATTTTGGTGTGCCCATGGTGAAATACATGGAATATTTCACAGGTTCACCTTTAATAGGTTTATACATAAATATAGTATTCCACAGAAAATTCGAAATGAGTATTCCAACGGAAAAAATGAAAACTGCTGTATATGGTGACAGCATTCCCGGCTCCGGATTACCAAAATCTTTAAACATACTATCTGCAATAAATAGGACTCCGTGTGGTCGGAACGACCCAGCATGAAGTCTCAGTTGCACTACATCCAAGGCAAACTTCGCAATATCTCTATGTATTTATCAATTGTTTTGTTGTTTATACTGCTTGGCTGAGTTAGCCATTATCAGTTGAAATGGAGGTTATTATTTTTTGATTTTACTACTGGTCTGCAAGGTAATTTCTCCGACACACTTTTTTTCGCCCGATTTTGGGTTCATTTACCAATTATTGGGCAATACAATACCATTCCTGTGTTTAGACAGGTCAAGCAAGTCTGAAAAATCAAAATATTAATTGATGCTTTTTGAAAAACACATTACCTGGTGAGCGTATTCTGGGCAGTAATTCAACTGTATGCATGATCCCCGTTTTGCAGAAAGGACACCGGATCCGGTCGAATCCGGTAAGGCGTACAATCCGCTCCTGTATAGTTTCATTCACCTTTGTTTCCCGCTTTTTTGCCACCAGAGGTTTGACCAGATCTTTTTGCTTGCTGCTTAATATACCATAATACCTGAGCTTTACAAACCGGTATGGCAATATATGCATGCAGAATCGGCGAAGAAACTCAACTCCTGATAGCTTTGTGAGCTTCCTTTTACTGTTATCTTTAAAATCCTTATAAAAGAAGCTAACGCCCGACTCTTCGATGTTTTGTATCCGTTGATTGCTGATCGCTACGCGGTGGGTGTATTGCCCCAGGTATTTTACAATCTGCTGCGCACTGCCCAAAGGAGGCTCGCAGTATACCACCCATGGTTTTTTCCACACATCATCAAGCAGCGATTGATATTGCCGTAATTGATTATTCTGTTTGAGCTGTCGTTTGATTTTTTCGAGCAGTTTACCACGGAACACGGCGCTGAGCATACGCACC
>Ga0209125_1001656_pt1 | contig 19790 bp, 15 predicted proteins | sample BarGraIncub1131A_FD_184503 | JGI IMG/M metagenome (GOLD analysis project Ga0209125, IMG submission 184503) | Arctic peat soil microbial communities from Barrow, Alaska - Barrow Graham LP Incubations 11-31A (SPAdes) (version 2) | ecosystem: Environmental > Terrestrial > Soil > Wetlands > Peat...
TTCCTTTCCGCAACGAGGGGAAACTGCGGATTCAGCAGGCAATCGAGGGAATCAGGCAGATGGAGGGACACGTCGACTCCCTGCTGATCATCAATAATGAAAGGATCCGGGAGATCTATGGTGATTTCCCCATCTCGAAAGCGTTCGCCAAGGCAGATGATGTGCTGGCCACAGCCGCAAGGGGTATTGCAGATATCATCACCAGCACGGGCTTTATCAATGTCGACTTTGAAGATGTCAAAACCGTGATGCAAAACTCCGGTGTTGCCATCATGGGTTCCGCTACTTTTAGCGGAGATGACCGTGCCCGGAAGGCCGCGGAAGGAGCCATCAACTCTCCGTTGCTGAACAACAATGATATTCGTGGCGCTAAAAATATACTGGTCAATATCACCTCGGGGGAAACCAAAGAGGTGACGATGGATGAAGTCAACCAAGTGAACGAATATGTGCAGGAGATGGCTGGAAACAACGCCGATCTGATTCATGGTATTGCTGTGGATCCTTCATTGGGAGAGGCACTTACGGTCACTGTTGTGGCCACTGGTTTCAAAAGCAGCTCTATTCCTGAATTGAAAATGGACCGGGCAGAGGATAAGGTACGGGTACCGATTGTCGATGACGTTACCGAGAATAACCATACGTCACACAAATCTGAAACTTTCTTCCCGGGAGAGTTCACCATCGGACACGAATGGGTCGAGGATGAGCAGGAGGAGGTCATCAGCCGGCTCTATCCCAAAAGAATGATTGAGCCTTTTTCCGGATCCCCGGAAGGTACCAGGAAAGTGATGCAAGTTGATTTTTACAGTCAGACCGAAGAATACATCAATGAGCTGTCAAAAGTCCCTGCCTTCGAAAGGCGCAGGATGAAGCAGAAACCGGGGGGAAATACCGACAACGGAAGGTCGATGTCGCGCTATTCGCTCTCAAACAATCCGGAAGATGGACTAAAACTGAGGAAGAACAACTCGTTTCTACACGACAAGGCAGATTAATAACTTACTCAAAAACTAATAATTATCATCATGTCTATTTTCGATCAGATCAATGAAGACATCCGGGCAGCCATGCTAGCCCGCGACAAAGAGAAGCTGGATGCGGTCCGTAACATCAAAAAGGTGTTACTAGAAGCCAAAACATCCAAGAGCGGTAACGAGGAACTTCCTGATGAGGAGGCTATTAAAGCCATTTCCAAACTTGCCAAACAGGGGCGCGATTCGGCTGAGATCTACAAGCAGCAGAACCGGTCTGACCTTGCCGATTATGAAATGGCACAGGTAAAAGTTTACGATTCCTATCTTCCGAAACAGATGAATGATGAAGAGTTAACTGCCGCCATTGGTTCGATTATTGCAGCCTGCGGGGCTACTTCGATGAAGGAGATGGGCAAGGTGATGGGAATCGCTACCAAAGAGCTTGCAGGCAAGGTGGATGGCAAACTGATTTCGGAGAAAGTCAAGACCTTACTATTGTTGTGTTAAGTGCCTAATGGCGGTGCGTAGTACCGTCATTAGGCACTTGATCCGGAATCCCCCAATTAATGAGGGGATGCTGAAACAAGTTCAGTATGACGCTGGATGGGGGATGCCTAAAGCTTGAATTTAAGGCAGTTTATCAATAGTCGAAGCTGCTGCCCCCCAGGAATTCTCTTAGTACTGAAGTTGGCGGAATCTCTGTCTCGGGTATTGAATTGAAATAAGAGATAAAGATTAAAAGTCGTACTGCCTCCGCATATTCCGGTTCATTCTCTTTGACAGATTTCAACAGGCTACTGGCAAATCTTTTCATGACTGCCAGTTCATAAACCAAGGCGGAATTGAAAATGATATCCGCATTTTCCTGGAAAGGAAATATATGTTTATCCTCACCCCTGCGAACGCTGGGCCAACGTTTTATCGTTTTGGAGGCGCTGTAACCTCTGTATTTAGCATCCCGTATCATCCTGCGAAGCAGACGGTTATCAGTTGTGGGAACGTAGGTGTGTTCGTCAAAAGAGATCTGCGTCAGGGCAGAAATGAAGATTTTAAAAGTTACCTCAGGATCGATCTTTGGAATCAATTCGGGATTCAGACCATGGATACCTTCAATAATCAGGATATTATCTTTCTCCATTTTTAAGTAATCACCTCTAAAAAACCGCTCTCCGGTTTGGAAATCGAAGTTGGGCATTTCTACTTGTTCCCCATCTAGTAGTTTAACTAATAGCTGATTGAAAAAAGCCACATCGATAGCCTGCAGAGATTCAAAATCCAGCTCACCGTGTTCATCCACAGGGGTTTGTTCGCGGTCGACAAAGAAGTCATCCAGGGAAATCTGATTGGCATGCAGACCGTTGACGGCCAGCTGAATGCCCAGACGTTTGCTGAAAGTGGTCTTCCCAGAGCTGGAGGGTCCGGCGATGAGTACAATATTGATTTTGCTGTGTTTCTCAGTTATCAGTGTGGCAATCTCGGCTATTTTCTTTTCATGCAGCGCCTCAGAAACCTTAATTACATTACCGACTTCGCCACCTGCGACAATCTTATTCAAGTCAGAGATATCACTCACTCCAAGCAGTCGTGCCCTTTGTTTGTGCTCTCTGAAAATTCCAAATAGTTTATCTTGCTCGATAGCAGGTTCCAGTTCAAAGAAATTGTTCTGTTTTGGAAAACGAAGTAAGAGTCCATCGTAATATTTTTCCAGTCCGAAACTGGTAACCGGACCGGCAGAAGTGAGCTGATGGCCATAGAAGAAATTTACATGACCACCCAGTTCGAATAGAGGTGCGTACAAACGGCCGTAAGCTTTGAAGAGTTCTGCTTTCCTGGTAAGGCCTTCCAGTTCATAAAGCTGGACGGCTTTTTCACTAAGCATTGCCAGGCGTGTGACAGGCAGGTTCTGGCTAACAATTGATTTCATTTCCTCCTTGATCTGCCAGATATCTTCTTCGCAGAGCTGGTGATCCAGTGCCTCAAGACTGCAATAATACCCTTTGGAGATGGCGTGATCGATTCTTAGCCGAGCATCCGGCCACAGGTTTTTTATGGCAGCATAAAGAATAAAGGACAGGGTGCGGAGGTAGATTCTTTGCCCGTCACGGTTGGAGTAGTCGAAAAATTCGATCTGCTTGGGCTTGACCAGTTCGAAATCCATGGGCTTGACCCTATGGTTTACGTAAGCCCCGCAGATAGTGCCTTCCAGCTTTATCTGCATCCTTACTGCTATCTCGGACAGGGTAGTTCCTAAGGAGAAAAATTCGCTCGTACCAGTATTGACACAGAAAATTTCAATTTTCTTCATGCTAACAAAATTAAATATCTCTGATAATCACTTTTTATCGATCTTGCTTTCGAGTTCATCGAGGCGATCATTGGCCGAGTGGACCATCATGGCAATACGGACGAAAGGTCCGGCGATCAGAAACAGCGCTGCTGAAATGGCCAGCATCGGCCAATTAGAATAAATGATGCTGCAAACAATACCGCCGACACCTATTAAAGCTGCGATAATACCTCCCGGTACACCGAGCGGGCATCTTAGTTTTTTCTTTCCTTCCATTTTCAATACGTTTTTAGTTTATTTATTAAATCTTGCTTCGCAGGGACTTCCCTGAAAACAATTTCATTGTTAATCAATAGCGTCGGCACAGCATAAATACCTAATTTCATGGTTCTTACCATACCGACAGGTAAATTGGCCATGGTAGTTTCAAACTTAAACTTGTCTCCAAACTCAGGCAGCAAGTCCTGAAGCATCCTTTTCAGAATTTTACAGTTGGGGCAGGTTAGGGTATAAAACATCTCAATTATGATTGGTTCCTTGTTGCTCATATGGTGGTTTAAACGAGAATGTTTTCAGAAAGTTACATATATCTTGTTGTCCTGGTGCTGTGTTAAGTGCCTATTGACGGGACTCCACAATACTAGCCGCGTAACCTGGATAGTTCTTCGCGCAGGTATTTTGCAGTATAGGAATGTTCGTTCTGAATCAGTTCTTCGGGAGTACCGGCACAAAGGAGAAGACCACCTTCCCGACCGCCTTCGGGTCCGATGTCGATGATATAATCAGCCATCTTGATCACCTCCATGTTGTGTTCAATGACGATCACCGTATTTCCGCGTTCTACCAACTTATCCAGCACACCAAGCAGTACCCTGATGTCTTCGAAATGAAGTCCTGTGGTTGGCTCATCGAGGATATATAAGGTTCTTCCAGTATCCCGTTTACTTAGTTCAGTGGCTAGTTTTACCCGCTGGGCTTCTCCACCTGATAAGGTTGTAGAAGCCTGACCCAGCGTGATGTATCCAAGACCAACTTCCTCGATGGTTTTAAGTTTATGTGAGATGGAGGGTATGTTTTCGAAGAAGGCAACCCCTTGCTGGATGGTCATGTCAAGCACGTCGCTGATGGATTTTCCCTTGTACCTGATCTCTAGCGTCTCGCGGTTATATCGCCTGCCGTTGCATTTGTCGCAGTGGACATAAACATCCGGCAAGAAATTCATCTCAATGGTCTTAAGTCCGGCCCCTTCACAGGCTTCGCACCGACCTCCTTTCACGTTGAATGAGAAACGCCCTGGTTTGTACCCGCGGATTTTTGCTTCAGGCAGCAGTGTGAAAAGAGTCCTGATATCCGTGAATACGCCACAATAAGTTACCGGATTGGATCGCGGTGTACGACCAATGGGTGACTGATCGACTTGCACGACCTTGTCGAGGTGCCCGATTCCTTCTATAGCCGTGTAAGGGAGAGGATCGTCGAGCGACTTGTAAAAATGCTGGCTCAGGATGGGTAGGAGGGTCTCGTTGATCAAGGTGGATTTGCCACTGCCTGACACACCTGTAACGCAAATAAACTTCCCGAGAGGGAAATCCACATCAATCGACTTGAGGTTGTTGCCGGAAGCGCCTTCCAATTTCAGGAATAACCCATTGCCCTCACGTCTTGCAGCAGGTACTTCAATCTTCTTCTGACCGGTAAGATATTGAGAAGTGAGGGTATTGGCCTTCAGGACTTCCTCCGGAACTCCGGCGGCGACGATCTCTCCTCCGAACCGGCCTGCATGCGGTCCCATATCGATCAGGTAGTCTGCCTGCAGCATCATGTCACGATCGTGTTCGACGACTATCACTGAATTACCGGTGTCACGCAGTTGCTGGAGTGATTTTATCAACCTTAAGTTATCTCGATGGTGGAGTCCGATGCTTGGTTCGTCCAGAATATATAGGACATTGACCAGTTGTGAACCGATCTGGGTTGCCAGGCGGATACGCTGCGATTCGCCGCCTGAAAGGGAGGCGGATGGCCTGTCGAGCGAAAGATAATTCAATCCGACATCCAGCAGAAAACTCAGACGCGTACTGATTTCCTTATTTACCTCGGCGGCAATCAAGAGTTGCCTTGGGCTCATTCTCTCCCCAATATTTGAAAAAAAAGCCGCCAGCTCGCTGATATCCAGTTTCGCCAGTTCGGCAATATTTTTGCCATCGATTTTGAAGTGAAGTGGCTCCTTTTGAAGCCGCTGACCGTTACATTCCGGACAGACACAGGTCTTGTGAAACTGATCTGCCCATTTCTGTGCACTCTTTGAGAGGTTATCGCCTTTCTGGTTCACCACATATTTAACGATCCCCTCATAGGTCATCATATAATCGATGGAACTTCCCAGTGGCGAACTTTTAAGTTGAATCCGTTCCCCTGTCCCGTACAGGATAGCGTTGAGTACCTCTTCATCGATCTCACCAACAGGAGTTTTCAAGGTGAAATTGTACTTCTCTGCCAAAGCCTCCAGCTGCCAGAATATCAGCGTGTTTTTGTAAGGTCCAAGTGGTGCGATACCACCTTGAGAGATCGATAAGGAGAGGTCAGGAACGATTTTAGAGAAATCTATTTCGTTGATTTCGCCAAGACCGTTGCATTTCAGACAAGCTCCCTTAGGTGAATTGAAGGAAAAGGTGTGAGGTGCCGGATCGTTGTAAGAGATTCCGGTTGTCGGGCACATCAGATGGCGTGAAAAATAGCGCACCGAACCGGCATCAGGGTCAAGAATCATTACGATGCCTTCCCCGTGTTTCATGGCTCTATCGAGTGATTCACGCAATCTTGTGCGGTCTTTTTCTTCCACCACTATCTTGTCGATAACCATCTCGATATGATGGCTCTTGTATCTGTCCACCTTATATCCGTGCGTCAGCTCAGTGATGACTCCATCCACCCTGGCGTGCAGAAAACCTTTCCGCCTGATTTGCTCAAAGAGTTCGCGGTAGTGTCCCTTGCGCCCATTTATGATGGGAGCCAGCAGGATTGTTCGCTTGTTGCAATAGTCTTTGATAATCAGGTCTATGATCTGGTCGTCGCCGTATTTCACCATTTTTTCTCCCGTGTTGTAGGAGAAGGCTTCTCCTGCACGTGCGAAAAGCAGACGCAGAAAATCATAGATCTCGGTCACGGTACCTACTGTCGACCGCGGATTTTTGTTAGTAGTTTTTTGCTCTATTGAGATGACCGGACTCAGGCCTGTAATTTCATCTACATCAGGTCGTTCCATGTTTCCGAGGAAACTTCTGGCATAGGCCGAGAAGGTCTCAATGTAACGGCGCTGTCCTTCTGCATAAATGGTGTCAAATGCGAGCGAAGACTTCCCGCTTCCACTCAAACCGGTGATAACCGTCAGTTTGTTACGCGGAATTGAAACGGTAATATTTTTCAGGTTGTGCTCACGGGCACCCCTGACAATAATTTTTTCTTCGCCATCCATGGGATTGAAATTCAATTTTTCGTCGGCTCAAATGACCGCGTTCCTGACTCCGGAATCTTGATCAAATAACTCTTTTTCAAAGGATTCCTTAAAGACGATTGTCTGAGCCAGGGATTAAAATACTTCAGAATCTTGTAGTTTATACCTTTCTGTTGAGCATACAAAGCAAGGTTGGTCACGCTGCCGTTCAACGTTATTTCCTTGCACTTAAGAATGGGATATTTCTCTTCATCGGAGACTTTGAATCCATATTTCTCTGGATTTTCAAGGATCAGTTTCAGGGCCAGAATACGGTAAACATACCTGGAAGTCTCGTCATTCAGCAGCAGATCAAAATAATTTTTACTGTCCTGAACCTCAATTTGCCGCTTAATACCGCTGATACCCATGTTGTAGGAGGCTGCAACGATGATCCAGCTTCCATATTGGTGGTAGGAGTGGTTCAGATAACGGCAGGCTGCCTCTGTCGATTTCTCCATGTTGTAACGTTCATCAACCTCATTATTGACCTCGAGTCCGTTTTCTATAGCCGCCTTTTTCATCATCTGCCACAGGCCAACGGCACCGGCAGGTGAAATGATTCTCTCCTGAAATCCGCTTTCTGCCAGACAGAGGTATTTGAAATCGTCCGGAATATTGTTTTTCTTCAGAATGGGTTCAATGAGATTAAAATAGCGGGCAGACTTCTTCAAATAAAGAATCGTCTGTGACTGGAAATAACTGTTTACCAGCAGTTCTCGGTCGAGCGATTCCCGGATATCGAAATTGTCGATAGCGATCTTCTCCCCTGCAAATTCAACAGATGCGGGTATTTCAATGGGAGAATTGAAGGTCCGGGCAGGTGCTGCGGAAGGTAACTTTTCCTGGACGCGTGAAGAGTTGATAAACAGTCCGCAGGAAATTACGCAAACAGCTATAAAAGAAAAGGTTATGGCAAGTTTTGGGAGCGACATTCTGAATTTTGACATCTTATACTACTTTCGAAATGAACGAATGAATTAATCTGCGAAGATAGTTTTTTCGCTCAAAGCAGACAAGATTTTAGCAATTCGCAGCCTGCTTTCAAAAAGTATAAGCGATGCCTGTAAAGATACCAAGCTGCATCGGCTTGATATTGACCATTTCGTTGACACTCACAGAATTCATGAACTGTTTTATTCTGGGTTCAACCGTTAGGATAAGTTTATTCCCCAGGTCATAACCAAACTCAACCCCTGCAGAACCTGAATAGAGAACATTCCTGATATTATCTGTATTACCACGTGAGAGGTCTATGCCATTTTCAGTAATGGTGGCCGAATTTCCTACCAGAAAGTTGGAACTGATTCCACCGGTAACCCCGATGGACAATTTCCTGTCGATTAGTTTGTAGGTTGCCTGTATCGGGATCTCGAGGTATTTCAATTCCTGGGAAATATCGGAGACGAAAACATTGTTCGCGTTGGTTGCCATCCCATTGGAGTATACGATACTGGAAACCGATGGAATGTACACCGAAACGTCCCTGGTAAGATTCCCGCTCTTCTCTATAGGTTGAAGGTAAGTAATTCCTGAAGTCTGATTTAAGGAGTAAGCCGAATGGGTTCCCTGTTTCATCTGGGAAAACCTGATTCCTGAACTGATGGTTACTCTGTCACTCACTTTATAGGCTGCCACCATACCGCCCCCAACTGTGCTGAGCGATTTGGAATCTGTACTGGCAGAAGATGTTGCTGAAAGCATTGCAGTAAAGGTTTCACTGATTTCTGCCTTGAGGCTCCAGAGGTTCATGGATGAAGAGGATATTTTATCAGCAGATGCCTGATGATTATTCCCGGCATAATACTGTTGATTCTTGGGTTGATTTTTTAGCCAATCGGGTGACGGTTCTTTCTTGGTCTGTCGTGCAGCTGATTCATCTTTTGATTTTTCAGACGGCTGTTGCTCTTTCACTTTTTCTGCAGAAACCAGTTGAGCGTCAGGAGTAGGGGTTGCCGATTTATTTACTGATTTAACAGAACCACGAGTTCTATTGCTTGATGGGGAAACAGATGTGAGGGTATTTTTTTGAATAATAGCCAGTTGGGTCGGAGAAACCTTTGAAGCAGAGGTTGTTGCCTGTAAATTTTGTTTCACCGGTTCCTGCTGCCTTTGGACTTGTTGCGAAATAACACCATTGTTTACCTGCTTTTGGTCCAAAGCAAACCATCCAGCCATCAACGCCATTACCAGAGCAGCTGCAATGCCAATTACGGTCCTGAACTGGTGGAGTCTCCTGACTCTTCTTTGAGCAATCACCCCCTCATTAACCCTGGACAAAAGAGCCACTGAAGGAGTCATTTCCAGATTCCCTAATTTCTCTTTAAAGAGCTGATCAATAGGATGATATTCTCTGTTCACTACTAAAATTATTATAGTTTTTTCTTTTCTCCGAAATATTCTGTAACGCTCTTCTGAAGAATCACCCTTGCCCTTGATAAGTTTGACTTAGATGTCCCTTCCGATATTTTCATCATCTCCGCGATCTCCAGATGAGAATAACCTTCAATGGCAAAGAGGTTGAAAACCATCCTGTACCTTGGTGGTAATTTCTGAATTATCCAGAGCAGATCATTCGCTGTGATGGAAGAAATCGTCTCTTCAACATATTCGGTTGATTCGAAAATCTTCATCTCTTCCACCGGATAAAGCCGGTCATTCTTTCTGAATTTTTCGAGGGCGGTGTTGACCATGATCCGTTTAATCCAACCCTCAAAAGAACCCTTAAATTCGAACTGACTTACCTTGTTAAAAACCCGGATAAACCCCTCTTGCATGAAGTCTTCTGCCTCCGCAGAATCTTTCGCGTATCTTAGACAGATTCCATACATTTTAGCCGAAAAAAGATGGTACAGTGCAGTTTGTGCACCGCCGTTACCATCCTGGCATTTGTGTATAATTTCTTCTAAATGGGCCACTTTAACAGCTAAATAAGAGATTCTGAAAAAATTTCTAATTATACAAAATAATCAGCTCCAAAGTCTCCTCAAGTTGTTAAAGAATGAACTTGAAGCCGACAATCAAACCTGTTTTAACCTGACTTTTTTGATTGCCGACCGTACACAAGATGAAGGAAGGATCAAAATGGTTGCGTCAAAATGACGAATATTGGATAATCAACAGCAAATTGCGAAGACGGTCATTTTTTTTCTTGATTTGCTATTCGTTATGAATTGATTCTTATTTTCCCATCAGCTCTTCGAGTTTTCTCGCAAGATCCTCTCCTCTAAGGTTCTTAGCAATAATTTTACCTCCCTTATCCAGGAGGAAAGTACATGGGATAGCTGAAACGCCATATTTCTGAGCGATTTCGCTTTGCCAAAATTTCAGTTCAGAAACCTGGTGCCATACCAGCTGATCGTCGGCGATAGCTTTTACCCATGCTTCTTTTTCACGATCGAGCGAAACGCCAATAATATCAAACCCTTTGTCCTTATACTTTGCGTAAAGCGCCACCACATTGGGATTTTCGCGACGGCATGGCTGGCACCATGCGGCCCAGAAATCTATAATTACATATTTTCCGCGAGTGGAGGAGAGGCTAAATGAACCTCCATCGGGAGTCGGGAGTGTAAAGTCTGGTGCCATGGACCCGACCTCTGTGCCCCTCATCTTAGCGGCGATTTTTTTTAGTTCGCCAACGTAGATCGAAGCTTTCACAGACGGATCCAGGAAGGCCAGAAGTGTGTCGATTTCAGAGGCCTTGATGGTCTGTCCGAACTGCATCAAAGCCACCATGGGTGCTACCGTAGAGTTTTTATGTGTCCGGATGAAGTTTTTGGCATAAACAGCAAGATTCTGGCTCATTGCTTCGTAGTCGATCTGGGCTTTTTTCATCCCCTCCTGATCACCGGAGGATTGTGCCGTCTGGAACCGTTGTTGCATTCCCTGTGCTTCCTTTGAAAGGCTAAATAGCTCCTGTTGATAGATGCTGAATTCATCGTTAGATTTGGATCCCTTCACAACGCCCTTACCCAGACTGTCGGTACTTGCCTCGAGCGTCATGGTTCCATTTTCAGCGAAAAATTGGGCAATCATCTGATTTGGACCCATGGCAACGACCCGCATTTCTGGCAAGTCTGCCTTCCCTTTTAGCTGAAATTTACCCTTGCTGATATTTGTGGAATCTTCGACCATCCATTTTCCATCAGCATATTTCATCAGTTGGATCTGTCCGGTCTCTTTACCCTTAAGTTCACCGTTTACAACGAATTTATCTGGTTTAGCGCAGGAGATGATACTATAAGTAATCAATCCTAAGAACAAAATTTTTTTTATCATATGGTTTTCATTATTTAAGGGTTGAGCTACAACCCGCATGTTAATTAGAAGCTATCAAAAATAGGAAAGTTTTTCAGAAGGGCGCCTTCACTGTTTCCCAATCGACTCAAAATATTTTTCCAGCAACTGTTGCGCAGCGACAAACGGACTAATCCTGTCGTCTGCAACTTTACTTTCCAGATGCGCCAGCGCTGACTTGATCTGCTTATTATGAAAGAAATTACTCTTCAGACTTTCATCGATGGTTTCCAGCATCCAGTAACGCGACTGTGTGGTTCGCCTTTCCAGAAAGTAGTTGTTTCCCTTCACCAGTTCAAAATAATCTTCCATGCACTTCCAGACTTCGTTGATTCCCGTCTTTTTAATCGATGAGCAGGTCTTCACCTGAGGAATCCATCCCGAAACCGGTAAAGGGAAAAGATGAAGCGCATTGCGATACAGTGTAGCGGCAATGTTCGCGCGGTCGATGTTATCGCCATCAGCCTTATTGATCACAATGGTGTCGGCCATCTCCATGATACCCCGCTTGATTCCCTGTAATTCGTCTCCGGCTCCTGCAATCTGGAGAAGCAGAAAAAAATCGACCATCGAGTGAACAACGGTCTCAGACTGTCCAACACCCATGGTCTCTATAAGTATTGTATCGAATCCGGCTGCCTCACAGAGAAGAATCGTCTCGCGTGTTCTGCGTGCAACTCCGCCTAGTGAACCGGACGAAGGACTGGGACGGATGTACGCGTTAGGATCAGAGGAGAGCGCTTCCATACGGGTCTTGTCACCTAATATGGAGCCCCTTGATCGTTCCGAACTGGGATCAATGGCAAGTACGGCTACTTTTTTTCCAATGGAAGTCAGGTAAGTTCCGAATGATTCGATGAAAGTGCTTTTCCCGGCACCAGGAACACCTGTAATGCCAATGCGTACGGAATTGCCAGAATAGGGAAGGCATTGTCCGATGATTTCCTGGGCAATAAGCTGATGATCCGGCTTTTTGCTCTCGATCAGGGTGACAGCCCGACTTAAAATGGTGCGGTTGCCCAGAAGTATCCCTTCGCAATATTCCTTTAGAGATAAATCCTTGCGGAGATTCTTCTTCAGAAAACGGTCGACCGAATCTGCACTCACAGCATCAGGCTGTTCGATACCTTTATTGACGTTTAGCCCAACGAATTTCGGATCGTTTTCCGGATGAAGCATCTTATTTCTTTTGGAGCACGTTTCCTGAGATCCTTAGGATTGATGTCGAAGAATTTGGGTCATTGGAAATAATGGTAATCGTCTTATTCTGCAATCCAACCTTGCCATTGGAGTCAAATACCACTTTAAGATCAGTATTGGTGCCAGGTTTAACAACATTGGTGGCAGGATTGGCGGCAGTACAGCCACAAGAAGCTTTTACACTACGAATCAGCAGATCGCTTTTCCCTTTGTTAATGATTTTAAAAGTGTATTCGACTTTTGTTCCTTCAGTCACATCCTTAAAATCATATACCCGCTCATTGAAATCAATCTGTGGGGCATTCTGAAGCTCTTTTTGTGTAAGCTTGGAAAAATCTTCCTCGACGGTCGCGCTCACGTTAATTCCGTAATTATAATTTTCCTCGCCATTATAAGTCAAATAGATACGGGTATTCTGGAAGCCCAGTTCAGGAACCTTCGATCCGTCAAACGTTACCACGAAAAACCCGGTGCCATTAGCTCCGACATTCTCGGGTACGGCCTTAATGGTGGTATAGGGAAGCACTCCCTTGAATCCGATCTTGACGTTACTGCCCGAAACATTGATGAATTTGAGTGAATCAGTCTTGACTTCGTTATTCTTGATACGGACAAAAGAGAGATTGTTATTTAGCATCCTGAGTTTTCCGAGATCGATGGGATATTGCTCCGTAATGGACAGCGTTTTAGGAACTACGTCTCCGGAGATTTTCAATACCTGGGATCCGTTTGGAATGTTGGCGGCAACGGTGACAGTCTTGTCGAATCTTCCCGGGCGGCCCAGTGGATTATAGGAAACCTTGATGAAACCTGCCTTTCCTGGCAAGACAGGCTCTTTGCTCCATTCCGGAGTAGTGCAACCACAGGAAGCGTTCACGGCTGAAATGACCAATGGGACCTTCCCTGTATTCTTAAAATTAAAGTTGAAGTTGGCTAACCCTCCGTCTTCTTTGACCTTGCCAAAATCATGATCCATACTGTCAAATGCCATATCGGCAGTAGTCTGTGCGCCTGCATTCAACCCAAAAATGAGGAAAAGCGCTGCGGTAAACAATCGAACTGAATATCTCATAGGAAAAAAAATTAAATTGCTTTCTTAACAAATTTTTTAACAAAAGTTGTGCCATATTTTATTACGATACTTTACATTAGTGCAAAAATATAAAAATTATTCGTCTCCAAAATATACGCCCATATTCCGGGCTTTTTCAATTAGTGAATCATTGGGATCTACGAGGCTCAGTTTTCCGCCTACCTTTTCTAATGGAATTGATCCAATCTTGCCGTTTTTGACTGCCACCATCTGACCATAATTGTCTTTTGCAATCAGTTCAACTGCAAAGGCTCCATACCTGGTGGCCAGGATGCGATCCATGGCCGAAGGACTTCCACCCCTCTGAACATAGCCAAGGCGGGTATCTCGTGTCTCGATGCCTGTCAGTGTCTGAATCCTTTCGGCAATGTAAGAGGAAGCAGACGTATGAGGAGGATGTTCGATGCCTTCAGCAACAACTACAATTGAGTAGGGTTTTTTCAGAGAGAACCGATCCTCAATAGATTGACAGACACTGTCTATATTGTATTTTATTTCGGGTATCAGAATGATGTCACCCCCTCCGGCCAGTCCGGCATAGAGTGCAATCCAGCCTGCATCGTGTCCCATCACTTCGATCACCATTGCCCTTTGGTGAGAGTTGGCAGTGGTATGAAGTCTGTCAATCGCTTCAGTTGCAATGGTAACAGCCGAGTCGAATCCGAAAGTTATTTCGGTGCCATAAACATCATTGTCGATGGTTTTTGGAATTCCGATCACATTGATACCCATCTTTTGCAACTGCGCTGCGGTCTTCATGGTCCCATTTCCTCCGATGCAGACGATGCAATCCAACGCCAGATCATTGTAGTTTTTCTTAATAAGGGCGGGCTTTTCATTCGTCTCTTCACCCTTCTCCATTTTGAATGGTTTCTCTCTGGAAGTACCCAGGATCGTCCCCCCCACAGTAAGAATTCCGGAAAGTTTGGATTCATCCAGCTCGACGTATTCTTTCCAGATGAGTCCACTATATCCGGCCGTGAAGCCGATTACTTCCATCCCATGGTTCAAAATGGCAGTTTTGCCTACCCCACGGATGGCTGCGTTGAGTCCGGGGCAATCCCCTCCAGCAGTCAAAATACCGATTCTCTTTGCCATATTATTATTAGCTCTTAATACATTACGACTTTTCTGTTTCCAAAGTTACAATGATTAACAGCTGCCTCCTATAATTTAGGTCTTTTTATTTGTATTCCATAAAATTTGTATTTTCGTTAGAGAGAAAAATACTTCCATAACCACTTTGAAAATGAAAAACACACTTTTTATCGTTATTGCGGTTGCTCTTTTTGCGGTAAGTTGTAATATTCAGCCAAAATAACCGGCTGGCGATTCTCAGAAGGGCAAGAAGATCTGGAAAACCGCTCCCGAGTTTCAGCTCCTCGATAATGATCGTCACCCGGATGCTTTACTCGGCAAAGACGGTAACCGCAAAGCGGGATCGCTGTACGACCTGATTCCTGCCAACCCACAAAATACCAAGCCAGCCGGCGAATGGAACACCGTAGAAATCATTGTTTATCAGGGTACTGTCGTTCACAAACAAAATAGTGAAACAATTCTTGAATATCACCTCTGGACACCGGATTGGAATGAGATGGGATTCGCTTCCTAAACTTAGGTATCTGAGGCTGTCGAAGGGTCGAATTTCATTGCACATTTGAAAAGATATTCAGTCGGGCGAGTAGCCTGAATCATTGAGTATCTTGTGGTAGTCGTTCTCTTCCATCAACATTTTCAAGGATACCTTCGGATTTTTCTTCAGATAGCTTTTTACGATCTGCCAACCGATCCAGACACCTGTTCTGCCGGGTGATTTCTGTCCGAAAGGAGCGGTGAACGGAGCAGGATTGATAAACCTTACCAGTTCCATCCTGTCGCCCGAGAAGAGCATCTTCTTCTCAATAAGAAAGCTCCACATTTCTGCCTCGTGTACCTTGCACCATTTCAGTTGCTCACAGGTATATCCGATTTTCAGACTATCCGGTCCCTCCGGAATCATGGCATTGACGAAATACAGGAGCTTCCCCTGGTGGATCATTGTCGAGATCAGATTTTCTGTATTGCCCATATATTCAAATTGTTGCGATGCCCAACCGTACACTGCATCATAAACCATCTTTTGGGGATGCATGTTGCGTCTCTTGTATTCAGGCTGGCCCAGCAGTCGGTAAAACCGGCATTGAGTACCGAGGTATTTGTCCAGGCTGATCCCCAGCGCATCCGGCGTGGTGACGATCGATTGATTAAATCCTGAGAGATAGGTAAATATTAATGGTATCCGTAGTTCCGGATAATAATATTTGTAATGCTTGAAAGCCTGCTCAAGCTGCTGAATATAAGGATGAAAATCGCTGAAGACGGAATCAGTGGTGCGTTGTGGACCGGTATAGGCAGAATCTTTCAGGAACGTCAGAAGATAGGTGTTGTAAAGCGAATCGCGGGACCCGCCGATCCCCAGGATCTCTTGGTTGTAAACTTCAAAGAATGGATTGTATTTCTTTTGCAGTTCAGGGATGAGTTTGTCGATATTTTCGCGGTTTACCTGTGCCAGATCCTGATCCAGTCGCCCGATTCTCAGATCAATATCAATTTTTGTGACATCGATCTTTAACGGATTCCTGATGCATGCCGAAATCCCTACTACAATTAAAAAGCCGACTAAAAACCTGATATTCAATTTCATATTATTCTTGCATTTTTACTACTGACTCCTCCCATCTTCATCATTCTGCGATTTCAAAATGGGCGGCCACATAGGGCCGCCCCTACGATCCTGCAATCCCATATTCCCCCTTCGGCTACGCCTTGCTCCGCTCAGGGACCGGCGTCATTCTTCATTTTTCACTCTTCATTTTTCATTTTTCATTTTTCGATGTGAATTTATCTATTTTTGTTGTGACACCAATTTTTTTGATTCATGCGGATTGCCCTGGCTCAATTGAATTATCACATAGGAAATTTTCCCGAAAACAGCGGAAATATTATCTCAGCCATTGAAAAGGCTAAGGCTGAGCTTGCCGATCTGGTCGTATTTTCGGAATTGTCCGTTTGCGGATATTATCCAAACGACCTGCTGGAACGACTCGAGTTTATTCAGGAGTCACTCGATGCTATCAACCGGATTGCCTCCCACTGTACCGGCATCGCAGCTATAGTCGGCGGACCCAGTATCAACCCTAGCCCGAACGGAAAGATGCTCTATAACTCTGCCTTCTTCCTGCACGACGGACAAATCAAAAGCATTCACCACAAGACGCTGCTGCCTACGTATGATGTATTCGACGAGTACCGTCATTTTGAATCCAACCGGGAATTTAAACTGGTCGAGTTCAAGGGATCCAAAATTGCAGTAACTATCTGCGAGGACTTGTGGTACAACCAGAAGGTCATGAACTCCTTCGGAAGGGAGCACCTTTATTCTACTTCCCCGATGGAGGAATACAGCAAACTGAATCCCGATCTGGTCATCAATCTCTCGGCTTCCCCATTTTCTTCCCACCAGGAACTTACCAGGAAAGAGATCCTGATCGGGAATGCCGTAAAATACAAAGTCCCTGTCGTTTATGTAAACCAGGTGGGCGCCCAGACGGAACTGATTTTCGATGGTGGCTCCATGATGATCGATCCTCATGGCTCAGTGGTAAAAGAAATGGCCTATTTCATGGAAGATTTTGCCATCATAGATACCAATGAAGTTGTCGCGGAGGAGGTGCAAGCCCACATCGATCCCATGGAGAAAATTTGCCAGGCTCTCGTGCTCGGGATCCATGATTATTTCCGGAAATCCGGATTCACGAAGGCCACTCTCGGTCTGTCCGGGGGAATCGACTCTGCACTCACTTTGGTTCTGGCCGTCCGCGCTCTCGGGGCCGAAAACGTGAAAGTGCTTTTGATGCCTTCTCAATACTCTTCCGACCATTCGGTGAACGACGCGATCGCATTGGCCGTTAAGCTGGGTGTTGATTATGAGATTGTCTCCATCCACGGGATTGCCACTGAATTTGATCGGGCGATGGCTGAAATCTTTCGCAGCTTGCCTGCAGACCTGACCGAGGAGAATATTCAGGCCCGTATCCGGGGAACGCTGTTGATGGCATTTTCGAACAAGTTTGGCTACATTTTGCTTAATACATCCAATAAGAGCGAGGCTGCAGTCGGTTATGGCACGCTTTACGGGGATATGAACGGCGGATTGTCTGTGCTGGGCGACCTCTACAAGACCGAAATTTACCAGCTCTCCAGATATATCAACCGGGAAGAAGAAATCATCCCGGATAATACCATACAAAAACCCCCGTCAGCAGAGTTGAGGCCTGATCAGAAAGATTCTGATTCATTGCCTGAATATGAGTTGCTGGATGTCCTCTTATACCAGTACATTGATCTGGCGAAAAGCGTTCAACAACTCCTCGATGCCGGCTTCGATGAAGCGGTGGTCCGGAAAGTTGTGATGCTCGTCAACCGCAATGAATATAAGCGTTTCCAGGCTCCACCGACCTTACGTGTCTCCTCCAAGGCATTCGGTTTTGGGCGAAAAATGCCTATTGTGGCCGTTTATCCATCGTAATTTGTGCTTGGTCCTCTTTGGTTTCCACAATTCTCTCTCATCTCTCACTCCCCCCCCCATTAGCACATTAGCATATTAGCATATTAGCACATTAGCACATTAGCATATTAGCACATTATTTTATATTTTTGATGTTGTAAAACATATTTTTCGTCCAATGTCCGAAATTCTTAGTTTTGAGAGTCAATTCAGAGGTGAAAACTGCATTTTTAATTTGCTGACTTCCGACGAGATGTCTGTTCTCAAAGCTAATTACACCGTAACCCGGTACCGCAAAAACGATTACATTTTCAAAGAGGGGGACGCGCCCGACGGGATGCAGTATCTCAAGGAGGGAAAGGTGAAGATGATCAAAGAGGGAATTAGTGGCAGGGAGCAGATTATCAGGATGTTTACGGAGAATGGACTGATTAGCTACCGTTCCCTTCTGGCAGGAGAACCCCACAACGGTACCGCCATCGCCATCGAAGATTCCGAAATTGTGACGATACCCCCGGAAATTATGTATCAGGTTTTGCTGAGGAATCCAAATTTCTCCCTGGCCCTTTTAAAAGACCTGGCCCTCGAACTGGGTCATTCCAATCACCGGACCGTCAGTCTGACCCAGAAACATATCCGCGGAAGACTCGCCGAGTCGATCCTGTTTTTGAAGGAGAAATATGGATTCGAAAACGACAACCAGACCCTAAAAGTTTACCTCTCGCGCGAAGATTTAGCCAGTCTATCCAACATGACCGCCTCCAACGCCATCCGGACGCTTTCAACTTTTGCAGGCGAGAAAATCATTGCCATGGATGGCCGCAAGATCAAGATCACTGATCTTGCAAAACTCGAAAAAACCAGCAAACAAGGATAATTACTCCTCGAAATAGACCCGTTTTACCCTTTGCCCTACCGTCGTAAGGACTTCGTATGGAATAGTACCCATCCATTCTGCCACTTTGCCGACGGGCTGACTTTCCCCAAATAAGATGACCGTATCATCTTCCCGGCAATCGATGTCAGTAACATCTGCCATGCACATATCCATGCAGACGGTCCCAACGACCGGGGCGGATTGTCCGTTAATCAGCACACTTCCAACGCCGTTGCCAAGCTTCCTACTGTACCCGTCGGCGTACCCTATCGGGATAACGGCGATCCTGGTAAGGCGATCCGCCACAAAATTTCTTCCATATCCTACTGTTTCTCCTGGCTGAACACGCTTAATCTGAGAGATCGTCGATTTTAGCGTAGCAACATTTTTCAGTTGCGCCGACTGAGTTGAACTGGCTCCGTATAGACCGATACCCAGCCTTACCATGTCGAGCTGCATCTCAGGAAACCTTTCAATGCCGGCAGTGTTGAGGAGGTGCAGGAGGATTTTGTAGTCGAACCGGGAGATAATTAATTTGCTAAGTGATTGAAATTGATCAAATTGATGATGTGTGAAGTCGTCGTTTTTAGGATCTTCACTTACAGCCAGATGGGTAAATATGGATCTGATATATAAGGTATCCTTAGAACGGATATAATCCGCCAGATCCGCGATCTCTTCTGCCGAATCGAATCCCAGCCGTTTCATGCCGGTATCGATCTTGATGTGGACCGGGAAGCTGGTCGTGGCACTCCTCTTCACTGCTTCATCGAAACTTTTCAGGAGAGAAAAACGGTAGATGTTAGGCTCCAGCCGGTTTTCTATCATCGTACTGAAACTGTGCTCCTCCGGATTCATCACCACAATGGGCAGATCGATGCCAGCATTACGCAATTCGACGCCTTCGTCGGCGATGGCGACGGCCAGGTAATCGACTCTTCTGAACTGCAGGATCCGGGCCACTTCCACCGAGCCGGTGCCATAAGAAAAGGCCTTGACCATGGCCATCAGTTTG
>Ga0209125_1001657_pt1 | contig 19773 bp, 19 predicted proteins | sample BarGraIncub1131A_FD_184503 | JGI IMG/M metagenome (GOLD analysis project Ga0209125, IMG submission 184503) | Arctic peat soil microbial communities from Barrow, Alaska - Barrow Graham LP Incubations 11-31A (SPAdes) (version 2) | ecosystem: Environmental > Terrestrial > Soil > Wetlands > Peat...
AGCGCGGCCTGGCGCGCGGGCGCGCCGCCCGCCACGGAATCGAGCGCCGCCTTCAGCTCGTCGAGCCCTTCCCCCGTCTTCGAGGAGACCGCCACGATCGGCGCGCCCTCGATGCCGGTTCCCACCAGCAGGCGCGCGATGTCATCCTTCACCATCGCAAGCCACTCCGGGTCGGCCAGGTCGGACTTCGTCACGGCGACCACGCCGCGCGAGATGCCGAGCAGGTCGATGATCGCGAGATGTTCGCGGGTCTGCGGCATCACCCCGTCGTCGGCAGCCACGACCAGCAACACCACGTCGATGCCCGTGGCGCCGGCGACCATCTGGCGCACGAACCGCTCGTGGCCCGGGACGTCGACGACGCCCATGCTGGCGCCGGACGGCAGCTCGAGACGCGCGAAGCCGAGCTCGATGGTGACGCCGCGTTCCTTCTCTTCGGGCAGACGATCGGGATCGGTCCCGGTGAGCGCCTTCACCAGCGCGGACTTGCCGTGGTCGATGTGCCCCGCCGTACCCAGGACGAGCGAGGTCACGCGTGCGCTCCCGCCGCGATCTCGGCCAGGCGATGGACGATCAGGCCCTCTTCGTGCGGCGCCAGCGTGCGCGGATCGACGACGACGCGGCCGTCGCGGATACGGGCGATGATCGCGGGACAGCTCAGGCGCAGCCGGGCCTCGAGGTCGTTGGCGCTCATGGTGCGCGGCACCAGCGTGACCACGGTCGTCGGTATGTCGGCCAGCGGGAGCGCGCCGCCACCCGCTCGGGACACGTCGGCCTCGGTCGCGACGATGAAGGTCTCGCCCGTGATCCCGGCGATGGCGGCGGCCAGCGCCTCCGCGCTCGCCTCGACGTCCTCGGGCGTGCGGATGAGCATCCACAGCGTCGGGATCTCCGCGAGCGCGCGGTCAGGGTCCAGGTACTGTCGCAGCGTCGCCTCGAGGGCGGCCAGCGTCATCTTGTCCAAGCGCAGCGCGCGGGCCAGAGGGTGCTTCTTGAGCCGGGCTATCATGTCGCGCTTGCCGGCGATGATGCCGGCCTGCGGGCCGCCCAGCAGCTTGTCGCCCGACACCGACACGACGTCGACGCCCGCCTCGATCGACGAGCGGACCGTCGGCTCGTCGGGCAGCCCGTACGGTGCGAGATCGATGAGCACTCCCGAGCCCTGGTCCTCGTACACGGGGACGCCGCGCTCGGCACCCAGAGCGACCAGGTCCGCGAGCGTGACCTCCTCGGTGAACCCGACGACGCGGAAGTTGCTCGAGTGGACCTTGAGCAGCAGGCCCGTCTTCGGCGTGATGGCCGTCGCGTAGTCGCGCAGGTGGGTCTTGTTGGTGGCGCCCACCTCGACCATCTTGGCTCCCGACTGACGCATGACGTCGGGGATGCGGAAGCTGCCGCCGATCTCGACCTGCTGGCCGCGGCTGACGATCGCCTCCTTGCGCGAGGCGAGGGCCGAGATGACGAGCAGCACGGCCGCGGCGTTGTTGTTGACCGCCATCGCGGCCTCGGCGCCCGTGAGGTCGCAGATCAGCCGTTCGACGTGGGTATGGCGACTCCCGCGCTCGCCGCTCTCGACGTCGTACTCGAGCGTCGAGTAGTCACCCGCGATGTCGGCGACCGCGCGCATCGCCGCCGCGGACAACCGCGAGCGGCCGAGGTTCGTGTGGACGATGATGCCCGTGGCGTTGATGACCGGGCGCAACGACGGGCGCATGCGCGCCTCGGCGCCACGGATCGCATCCGCAGACAGGCTGTCGGCATCGAAGGCGACGGTCTCGCCCGCCAGGATGGCGGCGCGCACCGCGTCGACGGCGTCACGGACGGCGTCGACCACCACCGACCGCGGGAACACCTTCTCCAGCGCGGCGAGGTCCTCGCGCTTGAGCAGTTCGTCGGTCTTGGGAAGCGAGCGCAGGAGCGTCTTCTTATCCATGGGTAGGGATTCTACCCGACCTGCCGGCAGGGGCGGGCGAGCCGATCACTCCACGGTGCGTCACGGCCGCACGGTGGGCCCTACGCCACGGTGACGACGTCTGACGCCCCCGCGAGGACACCGGCGGATCCGGCCATGTCCCCGACCTCTCCGACCGCGAGGTCGTCCTTCAGCCCCAGGAAGTCGAGGCAGGTGCCGCACGACTTGATGATCGTCCCGGCTCCGGCGAGCAGGCGAAGATCGTCGAGCGAATCGGATCCCTCACACGTCAGGCGCACGCCCCCGTTCATGAACATCAGGCGCTCGGGGCGGTCCTCCGAACGGGCGAGCGAGTAGATGAGGTTGCGCATCAGCGCCCGACCGAGCTGCTCGTCGCCCGTGCCGAGGCTGTCGGTGAGGAACCAGAACGTCTTGGCCATGGTGTTCGTCCTTCAGTCGGTGACGGTGATGTGACCGGGGTCCCCGGCCGCCGCGTGGCCGATCACGGCAGCGCCCACTGCGCGCGCCGAGAGGGCGGCGACGAGACCGTCGGCCTTCCGGGGGTCCACGGCCATCAGCAGGCCGCCGCTCGTCTGCGGATCGCACAGCACGCGCCAGCGCGCGAGGTCTTCGATGGGAGCATCGGGCGCCGTGGGTGCAGGACGTCCGGGCCAGTCCGTGAACGCGGAGGCGAACTCGATCACCTCGGCCGTCCTCCCCGGGACGACCCCCTGCGCGGCGTACCTCAGCACACCGGCGAAGAGCGGCAGCGCGCCGAAAACCATCTCGCCGGCGCACCCGCTTCCCTTCAGCATCTCGTGGAGATGACCCGCGATACCGAAGCCGGTGACGTCGGTGGCCGCGTGGACACCGACCTCTTGCATCGCCTCGCAGGCGTCGCGGTTGAGCGTGGCCATCGATTCGATCACCCCGCGTGCCGAATCCTCGTCCTCGAGCCCCTGTTTCAGGGCGGTGCCGATCACGCCGGTCCCGATCGGCTTCGTGAGGACGAACACGTCGCCGGGCTCCGCGCCCACGTTGCGGACGACGCGATCGGGATCCACGATGCCGAGCACTGAGAGCCCGAACTTCGGCTCCTTGTCGTCGATCGTGTGGCCGCCCACGACGATGACGCCGGCCTCACGGCAGACGTCCCCGCCGCCCCTCAGCACCTCAGCGACGATCTCGGGCCCGAGCGAACACGGGAACGCGACGAGGTTCATCGCGGTCAGCGGGCGTCCGCCCATGGCGTACACGTCGGACAGCGAGTTCGCCGCGGTGATGCGGCCGAAGTCGTAGGGGTCGTCGACGATCGGCGTGAAGAAGTCGACCGTCAGCAGCAGCGCGGTGTGGTCGTCGAGCCGGTACACCGCGGCGTCGTCGGACGTCTCGAACCCGACCATGAGGTCGTCCGAGTGCGAGGGGACCAAGGTGTCGAGGATGGCCTGCAGGTCCGCCGGACCGTACTTGGCCGCTCAACCCGCCTTGGTGGAGAGTTGCGTGAGGCGAACCTTCTCCACGGGTGGCCTTTCTGCGCTCGGCGGGCGTTGTGCGATGCAATCCATAAGGATACATGATTCGACGCCCGCGCGAGCGGATGCGCGGCTGCGGCCTACGGACCATGACGGTAGGGGCCGCTCAGCCCCGTGGCATGTGGGCGAGCACGCGACGCACGAACTCGAGCCTGATGCCGCGCACCTTGGCGAGCTCGACGAAGCGAGCGACCGTGCGACGGACCGCGGGATCGGCGGAGAGAACGTAGCGCACGACGCCGTCGGGCTCCGCCGACGCCACGACGATCCCGCCGGAGACAAGGTCGTGCAGCACCGTCTCGACCTCATGATCCCTACGACCCAGCCGGCCGACGAGGTCCGCGAGACCCGCGCTCACACCGCCGCTGTGCTCAAGGTAGACGACGACGTCCCACGCTGCGAACGAGGAGAGGTTCGCATCGACGAATACGTCGACGCCGGGGTCCCCCGAGCCCGAGATGTCGTCCATGCGTCCTCCCCCGAAGGTCGCGTGTGAACGCTGTCACTATACTCCCGCGCGGTGCCCGGGAAAGGTAGTCGGAGCCGACCGACGGCAGTCGGCGGCGTCGCGTCCACGGCGATGGAACGACCCTGGTGGCCCCCCTGGGATTCGAACCCAGACTGTGCCGGGTTTAAGCCGGCTCCCTCTGCCAGTTGGGGTAGGGGGCCTCGTGGGCCTCGTGGGCTAGCCCGCCCGTTGCGCCTCCGCGAGCACCACCCCGTAGAGGATGTCGTGCTCGCTCACAACCGTTGCATCGACACCGGCCAGCGCCATGATCGTCTCGAGTATCAGCGCGCCCGCGACGATGACGTCCGCTCGCTCGGGGTCCATCCCGACGACGTCACGTCGCTCGGCCAGCGGCAGCGCCGCGAACCGCGCGAGCAGGTCGGCCACGTCGCCGCCCGTCAGGTGCGACAGGTGCACGCGCTCGGGATCGTAGACGGCGAGTTCCTGCTTGACCGCCGACAGCGTGGTCCCCGTCCCCGCCAGGGTGATCAGGGTGCGTGGTCGGGAGCGCATCCCGTCGAAGAACGGGCGCATCTGGTCGGCGACCCACGCCGAGGCATCCCGGAGCTCCCCGGCGGTCGGCGGGTCGGAGTGCAGGAACATGTCGAGCACGCGGCGCGAGCCCACGTCGAGCGAGCGGGCGGCATCGACCTCGATGGCGCGCCCGGCCTCGGTGTCGTGCGCCGATCCGAACACCAGCTCCGTGGAGCCACCGCCGAGGTCGGCCACGAGGATGTCGTCGTCATCGATCCGGTAGGTCGCGCCGGAGAAGGACAGCCGCGCCTCGGTCGCGCCGGGGATGATCCGCGGGCGCACGCCGGCTCGCTCGACGCGGTCGGAGAAGTCGCCGCCGTTCGACGCGTCGCGCGCGGCCGAGGTCGCCACGGCGGTCACGGAACAGGCACCGAGGCGCTCGGCCTCCTCGACGAAGCCGCCGACCGTCCGCGCGACGCGGTCGATGCCGGCCTCCGAAAGCCGCCCCGACGCGTGCAGCCCCTCTCCGAGGTGCGTCACGACCGTGCGGCGGACGACCTCGTCGACCGACTCGCCGTCGGTGTCGGCCACGAGCAAGCGGGTGGTCACGGTCCCGATGTCGATCACCGCGACGCGCACCGCACCGGGTCCGGGGTCGCCTCTATGCGGATGAGTGTCCATGGACCGATGGTATCAGGAGGAGCTGACAGCGGGGCGGCACGGCGAACCGTCGCACGCGAGGGGCGCCGGACCGGGCGAAAGACGCTCGAGCACACCCTCCCCGACCGGGTCCGCGATGCCCGCGAGCGCAGCTGCGACACGGGCGTGCAGACACTTCACGGCGAGCGGGTCGGCCTGTCCGGCCACGCCGACGGATGCGCACGGGTCCACACCGCCGCCTTCGGACCTGCGCGCCGCGCGGTACGCGGCGTCGGCGATGAGAAGGCGCGCAGCGAGCCCCGGATCGGCCGCCGCGCGCTCGGCCCAGCCGCGATGCTCCCCGGCCGACTCGAGATCATGCACGGCGGAGACGAGATACGGGCAGGTGAGCCAGAAGGTCGTGGGAAAGGGCGTGGAGGCTCCGAGCTGCGGAGCGACGGCGATCGCCGTGGGGAAGCCATACGCACACCGGGAGACCACGCGCCACCGACCCCGCGGCGCCCTGCCGAGCTGTCGCGCGACGATCGTCGTGTCGTCAGGGCTCAATGGAGGTCGACGCAGGCGAGGACACGCCGAACACCAGGTCCAGCACATCCTGCACGATCGAGGTGGCTGCGGCACCGGCCATCGACGCGGTGGCCGAGTCGCTGGCGGCCGCCGACCCGTCGGGGATGACGACGTAGACGTGCTCGCCCTTCTTGGTGAAGCCGAGCTTCTCGCGGGCCGCCTTCTCGACGCCCGCGGGCGTCTGAAGCGCGGCGACCTCCTCGGTGAGCGTGGCCTGCCGGGCGCGCAGCGCCTGGTACTGCTGCTCCTTGGTGGCGGCACGGCGCGAGGCCTGGTACTCGAGCTTCAACGCGGGATAGAGCGACCATCCCATCACCACCACCAGCGCGACGATCGCCACCGGAAGCCATGGGCCCGCGGGACGCAGGTCCGTGCGACGCGCCGGAGAGGCCTTGCGTGGTGCGGCCTTGGACCCGCGCGTGGCAGCGGGCTTGCGGGCGGTGGAGGAGCCGCGCCGAGCCGCCCCACCGCTCGAAGTGGTGGTCGGTTTCGTGCGTCGCGAGGCCCCGCGCTGCGTCGAAGTGGTGCGTCCCATGCGTGGGTGTTCCTGTGAGAAGGCCTGCGTAGCCGGCGGGGTTCCCGCCCGGTCGCAACCATGGTACCACGCGCTGTCAAAACCATAGACCTGTACTGGAGCGTGAGGCGACGTGCCGCCTGTGAGCAGGGGGTACGCGAAGCGAGGCGGAGGAGCCGCGTTAGAGGGTGATGACCCGGACGAGGTCGGTCGACCCGATCACGCCGGCGGTGGTCCCGGCGGTCAGGACGGCGCGCTCCCCGGCTCCGGCCAATCCGAGACGACGCGCGGCATCCACGGCCGTGTGGGTGGTCTCCTCGATGGTGCGCGTGGGTGCGACCACGGCGCAGATGACACCCCACACGATCGCCAGCGCGCCTGCCACCGCGACGTGCGGCGTGACGGCCAGCACGGGCTGAGACGGGCGCAATGAAGCAACCGCGCGCGCCGTCGCACCGCTGGAGGTGGCGGTCACGATGACGCGAGCATCCGTGTCGCGCGCGAGCGCGACCGCCGCCGCTGCGACCGGCGAACCCGCGGCCGCCTCGCCGGGCGGGACCGGGACGGAAGGGCCGGCGTCCTCGGCGGCCCTGCACACGCGGTCCATCGTCTCGACGGCCTGCACCGGGAACTCTCCCACCGCGGTCTCCTCGGAGAGCATGACGGCGTCGGCGCCTTCGAACACGGCGGTGGCCACGTCGGAGGCCTCGGCTCGCGTGGGCGACGGAGCGTGCGTCATCGACTCGAGCATCTGGGTCGCGACGATCACGGGCCGACCGGCCGTCCGGCATGTCTCCACGATCCGCCGCTGCGCGGGAGGGACGCTCTCGGGCGAGGTCTCGACCGCAAGATCTCCGCGCGCGACCATCACCGCGTCGGCGGCCGAGACGATGGCGTCCAGGTCGCCGAGCGCCTCGTACTTCTCGACCTTGGCCACGATCGGGACCACGCGGTCGCCCATCGCCGCGCGGAGGCGTTCGACATCGCGAGCGCTGCGCACGAACGACTGCGCGATCAGGTCCACCCCCGCGTCCAGGCCCCACGCCAGCAGTTCGAGGTCTCGCGGGGTCACGCCGTCCACCCGGAGGCTGACGCCGGGGACGTTGACGCCCTTGTGGGAGCTGAGCACCCCGCCGCGCACGACGCGCGTGACGACGTTGCCCCCGCGGGCCGAGAGCACGCGCAACTCGAGGCCGCCGTCGTCGAGCAGGATCCGATCGCCCTCGGAGACGTCCGCGGCGAGCCCGTCCCAGCTGACGCACGCGCGGACCGCGTCGCCGGCGCCCTCGCCGGCCGACAACACGAACTCCGACCCCTCGACCAGCGCGGTGCCCGGGGCCATCTCGCCGACCCGCAGCTTCGGTCCCGGCAGATCGAGCAGCACGCCGACGACGCGACCGGAGGTCGCCGCCCACGCCCGGATGGCTGCCAGGCGACGCGCCAGCTCGGGAAGCTCGCCGTGTGACGCGTTGAGTCGCGCCACGTCGACGCCGGCGGCCAGCACCCGTTCCAGCACTCCCGGCTCGTCACACGCCGGTCCGATCGTCGCGACGATCTTCGTCCTGCGAGGACCTGTCATCGCACTCGCCGTCCCGCCTAGTGGATCTGTAGGCCGCGCTAGCGGCTGATGTTGTAGAACGCCCGCATGCCGGGGAAGTCGGCGGAGTCGCCGAGCTCCTCCTCGATGCGCAGCAACGCGTTGTACTTGGCCACGCGGTCGCTGCGGGCGGGAGCGCCGGTCTTGATCTGTCCGGCGTTCACGGCCACGGCAACGTCCGCGATCGTGGTGTCCTCGGTCTCACCGCTGCGGTGCGAAATCACGCAGGTGTAGCCCGCGCGCTTCGCCATCTCGATGCAGTTCAGCGTCTCAGTGAGCGACCCGATCTGGTTGAGCTTGATCAGGATGGAGTTCGCCACGCCCAGTTCGATGCCACGGCCCAAGCGCTCCGGGTTGGTGACGAACAGGTCGTCACCAACGAGCTGCACGGTGTCGCCGATGCGGTCGGTGAGCGACTTCCAGCCGTCCCAGTCCTCCTCGGCCATGCCGTCCTCGAGGGAGATGATCGGGTAGCGCTCGGTGAGGTCGGCCCAGAAGTCGACCATCTGCTCGCTAGTGAGCTCGCGTCCCTCGCCCTTGAGCATGTAGACGCCGCGCTCGGTGTCGTAGAACTCCGTGGCCGCCGGGTCGAGGGCGAACACGATCTGATCGCCCAGCGAGTAGCCGGCGGTCTCGACTGCCTCGCTGAGCAGCTCGAGGGCCTCCTCGTTGCTGCCGAGGTTGGGGGCGAACCCGCCCTCGTCGCCGACGCCGGTGCTCAGGCCGCGCGCCTTGAGCACGCCCTTGAGGGTGTGGTAGATCTCGGCGCACATGCGCAACGCCTCGGAGAACGTCGAGGCGCCGACCGGCATGATCATGAACTCCTGCAGGTCGACGTTGTTGTCGGCGTGCGCGCCACCGTTGAGCACGTTCATCATCGGGACGGGGATCTGGTGCGCGTTGGCGCCGCCCAGGTACGAGTAGAGCGTGAGCTCGGTGGACTCCGCAGCGGCCTTGGCCACCGCGAGCGAGACACCCAGGATCGCGTTGGCGCCGAGCTCGCCCTTGTTGCCCGACGAGTCCATCGCGAGCATCTCGGAGTCGATCGCGCGCTGGTCGGTCGCGTCCATCCCCACGAGCTCGGGGGCGATGACGTCATTGACGTTGGCGACGGCCCGCAGCACGCCCTTGCCGAGATAGCGGGCCGAGTCGCCGTCGCGCAGCTCGACGGCCTCGAACGCGCCGGTCGACGCGCCCGACGGCACCGCCGCCCGCCCGAACGACCCGTCATCGAGCATGACATCGACCTCGACGGTCGGATTGCCGCGGGAGTCCAGGATCTCGCGGGCCCAGATGTCGGTGATGTAGCTCATTGCTGCTCCCCCTCTTTCGCCCGGCGCCACAGCGCCTCCATGTCTTCGATGCCCGTCTCAGCGAGGTCCAGACCCATCGAGGCCGAGACCCGTTCCATCTCGGTGAACCTTCTCGTGAACTTCGCACACGCTCCTCGGAGCGCCTGCTCCGGGTCCACACCCATCTTGCGTCCCACGTTGACCACCGTGAAGAGCACGTCGCCGAGCTCGTCCTCGGCCTCGGCCGTGTCCGGCTCGGTCGCCTTGAGCTCGTCGATCTCCTCGTGGACCTTGTCCCACACATCCTCGACGGTCTCCCACTCGAACCCGACGGAGACGGCACGTCTCGAAATCTTCTCGGCCATCGTGAGCGCGGGGAGCGTGGGAGCGATACCGTCGAGCAGCCCTCCGGACTTCTCGGTGCGCTTGATCCGATCCCAGCGCTCCATGACCTGGGCCGGGGTGTCGGCGATCGCGTCGGCGAAGATGTGCGGGTGGCGCCGCCGCAGCTTGGTGACGATGGCCTCGGCGACGTCGTCGATGTCGAACCGCCCGTCCTCCGACGCTATCTGCGCGTGGAAGACCACCTGCAGCAAGATGTCGCCAAGTTCGTCGGTCATCTCGGCGTCGTCGCCCGCTTCGATCGCGGCGACGGCCTCATAGGCTTCCTCGACCAGATGCTTGCGCAGCGACATGTGCGTCTGCTCGCGGTCCCAAGGGCAGCCGTCGGGGGCGCGCAGCACGGCCATGATGCGCACGAGCTCGTCGAAACTACGCTCGTGCCGGTCCGGTGCCACAGCGCCCCCTGCGGTCGTCAGTTATGAAGGTGATCCGCTACGGGGTGGTCGTCTTCGGGGTCGCGACGTTGGCGGCGTCGATGAGCTTCTTCAGGGCCGGGTCGAGGATCTCGATCTTGGCCTTGGAGCGGAGCCCCGTGAGGTAGGCCGAGAAGGCCTCCGACTTGGCGTTCTGCTGCAGCGTCTGGGTGACCGCGGGGGTCGCCTCTGCCAGCGTCTGCTGGGTGGCGGCGCGGCGGCCGAGGAGCTTGATGATGTGCCAGCCGAACTGCGTCTCCACGAGGCGGACGTCGTTGACCTTCATCTTGTCCACGGCGTCAGCGAACTCGGGCACGTAGGCGGACGACGCCGCCCATCCCAGATCCCCGCCGGTGTCCTTGCTGCCGGGATCGGTCGAGTACTGCTTGGCGAGCGCCTTGAAATCGCCGCCGGCCTTGACCTTGGCAAGTACCGTCTGCGCCAGGGTCTTGTCCTTCGTCGCGAGCAGGATGTGTTCGGCGTGCACCTGGGCCGGGGTGGCGAAGGTGGACTTGTTGGCGTCGTAGTAGGTCTTGATCTGAGCGGCGGTCGGCGCGGCACTACCGCTGGCGACCTTGGAGCTGACACCCTCCATGAGCAGGCTGTTGTTGATCTGGTCGCGCAGCATGGCCATGTCGAAACCGGCCGTCTTCATCGCGGTCTCGAGGGCGGCCTTGCTGCCGTACTGCTGCTCGAGCCCTGCGATGTAGTCGTCGATCTGCTTGGCCGTGACGGTGACGCCGACCGACTTACCGGCCTCCTGGACCAATGCGAGGTCGATCAGGCCGCTGAGGATCTGGGCCCGGTACTGCTGCTCGATCTGCACGCCCTGGGTGGACTCGAACGTAGCCGGCGACGCCTTCTTCATCTGCGCGATCTGCTTGTCGATCGTCGTCTTGAGGATGTCGGTACCGTTCACACGCGCGATGGCGTCGGCCGATGCGGCGCTCTTCGCGCACCCCGCAGCGGTCAGCGCCACAAGCGCCAGAAGCGCCACGGCTACGAGCGTGGTCGGACGGGAAAGGCGGGTCATGGACACTCCTTGCAAACGTGAGGTGGTCAGGATTTCACAGTGGCGCCGATTATAGCAGTCAGTGTGCCCAGCACCCCATTCATCACGGGTTCTCCATAGCCGAGCGGTAGCTGGATCTTCCGATCCTTCTCGAGATAGACGGCGCCCCGTGCCGCGAGCACGCCGCGCTGGGCCGGATCGAGCGAGATCGGCTGCACCACGACCTTGTTGCGCACGACCGAGACGTTGGTCGCTCCGAGCACGCCCGCGAGTGCGCGGGCACGCGCGACACCGGCAAGGTTCGCGGCCACTTCGGGCATCGCCCCGTACCGCTCGACGAGGTCGGCGACGATGCCTTCGACCGTGTCGGAGGTGCCGGCGGCGGCGAGCCTGCGATAGATGCGGACCCGCTCGTCGGTGTCAGGGACGTACTCCTCGGGCAGGAAGGCCTTCACCGGGATGTCGATGCGGATGTCGGGCAACGCCACCTCGGGCTCGCCGCGCATCTCGGCCACCGCCTCACGCAGCATCTGGGCGTAGAGGTCGAATCCGACCGCGGACATGTTGCCGTGCTGCTCGGCGCCCAGCAGCGAACCCGCGCCGCGGATCTCAAGGTCGCGCATCGCGACCTTGATGCCGCTGCCGAGCTCGGTCAGCTCGGCGATGGCGGTGAGGCGCTCGGCGGCCTGCTCGGTGAGCTGCTTGCCGCGGCCGAACAGGAAGTACGCGTATGCCTTCACGTGGCTGCGGCCGACACGGCCCTTGAGCTGGTAGAGCTGCGCCAGGCCGAGGCGCTCGGAGTCCTCGATTATCAGCGTGTTGGTGTGCGGGTTGTCGATGCCCGACTCGATGATGGTGGTGGCGACCAGCACGTCGATGCGCCCGGCGGCGAAGCCTTCCATGGCGCGCTCGAGCTGGTGCTCGGTCATCTGGCCGTGCGCGACGCCGATGGTCGCCTCGGGAACGAACTCGCGCACGCGCTCGGAGGCCTGGTCGATCGTCATGACCCGGTTGAAGATGTAGTAGACCTGACCGCCGCGCTCGAGTTCGCGCCGGATGGCGCCCTGCACCATGTCGGCCTCGAACTCGCCCACGTGGACGTGCACCGGGAACCGGTTGGCCGGAGGCGTGTCGATGACCGACATGTCGCGCACCCCGCCGAGCGCCATCTGCAGCGTGCGCGGGATCGGCGTGGCGGACAGCGTGAGCACGTCGACCTGCTCGCGCAGGTTCTTCAGGTGCTCCTTGTGCTCGACGCCGAAGCGCTGCTCCTCGTCGACGATGACCAGCCCGAGATCCTTGGGCACGACGTCGCGCGACAGCAGCCGGTGCGTTCCGATCAGGATGTCGACGCTCCCCTCGTTGAAGCCCTTGAGAGCGGCCTCCTGCTCGGCCTTCGAGCGGAAGCGGGAGAGCACCTCGACGTGCACCGGGAAGGCGCCGAAGCGGTCTGTGAACGTGGTGAAGTGCTGCTGCGTTAGGATGGTCGTCGGGCACAGGACCATGACCTGCTTGCCATCCTGGGTGGCCTTGAACGCCGCGCGGATCGCCACCTCGGTCTTGCCGTAGCCGACGTCGCCGCAGACCAGCCGGTCCATCGGCTTGTCCGCTTCCATGTCGGCCTTCACGTCCGCGATCGCGGCGAGCTGGTCGGGCGTCTCCACGTACGGGAAGGTGCCCTCCATCTCGGCCTGCCAAGGCGTGTCGGGCCCGAAGGCGTAGCCGGTGGCGGCAGCGCGGCGGGCGTAGAGGTCGACGAGGTCGAAAGCGAGCTTCTTCGCGGCGACGCGCGCCTTGCCGGTGGCCTTGGACCAGTCGGCGGTGTTGAGGCGCGTGACGCGCGGCGAGCTCTGGTCGGGTCCGACGTACTTCGTGATCCGCTCGAGCTGCTCGACGGGGACGAAGAGCTTGTCGCCCTTCGCGTACTCGAGCAGGAGGTAGTCGCGCTCGGCGCCCATGAGCTCGCGGCGCGTCATCTCGCGGAACAGCGCGATACCGTGCACGGCATGGACGACGTAGTCGCCCGGCTTGAAGTCGAAGGTGAGCGCGGCGGGATCGACGCTTCCCTGCGAACGGCGGGTGGAGCGCGGGTAGGCGTCATCGACGCTCACGACCGCCAGATGAGCGTCGGGGATGACGAAGCCCGAGGGGATGTCGGCGACACCGAGGTTGACCACACGCGCGGTCAGCCCGCCCGGCACGTCGCGCTCGCTTCCGGGAAGCGCGTGGCTCACGCCGGTGTAGATCGAGACGGGCAGGCCGCCGTGGGCCAGCGAGGTGGCGAGCGCCTCGCGCTGGCGGCGGTCGCGCGCGACCATCAGGACGGTGTGACCGGAGTCGACCAGGCCCTTGAGGCCCGCTATCGTCTTGGCCTCTCCGCCCGCGACATCAGGCCGGCGCGACTTGAGTTCCGCGTCGGCAGAGGCCCCGGCACGCAGGATGGACAGCATGGTCAGGCGCTGGCGCCCTCCCAGGTCGAGCTTGGCAGGAGCGACGAAGTGGCGCGTCGCGTCCACGCCGGCGTCGTTGGCCGCCTCCTCGAACTCCGCGTAGGCGCGCATCGTGTCGTCGAACAGCGCGCGGGGCTCGGAGACGGCGACGAGCGCGTCCTTCGACAGGTAGTCGCTGACGGAGGCCAGCTCGCGGTAGACGAACGGCAGGTAGACCTCGACGCCGTCGAAGTAGACGCCCTGCTCGAGCATCTCCAGCTCGTGCGCGAGCTCCGGTTCGCCCAGCCCGCGGCGCTGGAGGTCCTTGAAGCCGCTGCGGTGGGAGTGCGTGATGTCCTTGGACGTGCGGTTGGACAGGCGGATCTCGCGACACGGGTAGGCCTCGACGCGCTCGACGTCACCGACACTCTGGCCCGTTGAGGGCACGTATCGCCGCAGCGACTCGATCTCGTCGCCGAGCAGCTCCGCGCGCACGGGGAAGTGGCCGTCGGAGGGGTAGACGTCGAGCGTACCGCCGCGCACGGCGAACTGTCCCGCGTCTTCGGCCACCTCGACGCGCTCGTAGCCCATGCGGGCGAGAAGATCGACAGACGCCTCGAGGTCCAGCGTCGCGCCCATCTCGAGGACGAACGGTGCGAACGCCTCGGACGCCCCGCGCGGGGGCAGCAGACGGAGGAGCGCGGCGGCCGAGGCGACGACGATCGCCGGACGGTTCTCCTGCAGCGCGTACAGCGCGCGGGCGCGACGGCCGGCCGTGCGCACGTCGCCGGGCTGGCGCGACCACGGCAGAGTGGCAGGCGCGGGCAGCGGCAGCACCGACTCCAACGGCAGGTATGCCGTCAGCTGCCGGGCGAAACGCTCGGCAGCGTCGTCGCCGGGAATGGCCACGAGCACGGCGCGCGGATCGGCGCGGAAGGCCGCGGCCACCACAAGCGGGCGGATCGACGGCGGCACGGCCAGCGTGAAGTCATCGCCCTCGCGCAGCGCGGTCGTCGCCTGGGCGAAACCGTGGGCGCGCTGCAGAAGGACGGAGAGATCGGCGAGAAGCGACATGCGTTTGTGTCTCCTTCGTGCGCGCTCGTGTGCGCATGTGGCAGGGCGTGAACAGCACGACAGCCCCGCGCCGGAGACCGGGGCGGGGTGCGTGCGTGCCGTCCGAGGGTATTCCCGCAGTGATGCGGGGTCAAGCGCAGGCGGCCGGGAGCCGTTCGCTTCGCGGCTCGCGCTTCGGCCGAGCCGGAGAGCGGTCTCGGCCGGCGCTCGCAAGCTTCGCTCGCGGCTCCCGGCCGCCTGCGCGACGTCAGAGCACGCTTAGAGCTTGGGTTCGACCTTGCGGGAGGAGACTACGCCAGCGCTGCCGGTCATCGTGCCGCTGTACTCAACGAGGTCGATCGCGCAGTCCGCGCCGATGGTGACGTTCGCGCCACGGACGACCTTCGCGCGGGTGTTCTCGAGGTAGATGGTGTCGCCCTCGATCGAGTCGGCGGTCAGGTTGCGCTCACCCAGGAACGGCAGGAACACCCACGGCGTGGCCAAGCGGACGTCGATCGTCTCGCCGCCGATGTCGTGCGCGTCGCAGCCACCGTAGAGGCGGATGGAGACGGTCCCCGCGTTGAGGAGCCCGCCCACCGAGAACGCGCCCTGCGCGTCGAACGACTCGGCCTGGCAACCGCCGCCGATCTTCGTGGTGCCCTTGATCTCGACCCGCTCGGCGCTGACCGAGCCGTCGAACCTCGCGACTCCCGAGACCTTCAGTGTCTCGGCCGTGAAGGCGCCGTGGACGTCGGCGTTGCCGCTGAACACGACCTCGCCGCCCTTCACGTCACCGGTGAAGTTGGCGCTCCCGCCGACGCTGATGGTCTGCGCGGTCAGCGTGCCCTGCACGTCGGCCACCCCGCCGACCTTGAAGGTGGTGCAGTCCATATCGCCGCTGACGGTCCCGCTGCCGGCGATCATGACCTCTCCGTACGTTCCTCCGGTCACCGTTCCCGCTCCCGCGATCCTGGTGTCCGGCCTGTTCGTGTCGCTCATCGCCCTCTCCCCTCTCTCTATGACTTCAGTCGCGCTTTGAGTTCTTCGATGCGCTCGGGCAGCCCGATCCGCGCGACGACGCGCGCTCCGGACTCCGCGAGCAGTTCCGAGGCGCTCGAGACGATCAGCACACTCGAGACGCCCATCTTGCGCAGCAGCACGAGGTCGCAGCCGACGGACTCGCAGGTCGCCCAGCCCTCCTCGAGCGTCGCGATCGCCGCGAGCGCCTCGTCGCGCCCGGCATCGCCGCTGCGCAGGAGCGTATCGGCGACCGCCACGGCCACCAGCTCGGCGAAGCGCAGCTCGCTCGTGCCGGGATGCCGCTCGGCGAACAGGTCGAGCGCTGTCGCTGAGGCGACATCGCGCGCCAGCAGGTCCTCGCGGGCGAACGTGTCGGGCAGCGGCGCCGACGAGACGGCCTCCGCGATCTCATCGAGAGAGGCGTCCTCGTCCTTCATGGACAGGATCCGCTCGACGCGGGCGATCATCTTCTCGCGCGGGAAGAACGTCTCCTGGCCGGTGAACGCGGACTTGCGCACGAACCAGTCCTCGGGGATGAGCCCCTTGCGCTTCCAGCGGTAGAGCTGGCCGTAGCTGATGCCGCAGGCCAGCAGCAGGTCCTTCTTGGAGATCAGTTCGGGTTCCACCGGGTGCACCTCCTTCTGTGTCGTCGCCGAGCGTAACAATGTGTTGTTACGCTGTCAAGCGCGATCACACACAGACGGGCGCGGCTGACGGTCACCGGAGGTGAGGGACCCTCCCCGCGTGGGACGAGGGATGCGCATCGATCCACTGCTCCCACGGCGGGACCTGCTCCCCAACAACGTAAAGGAAGTGGTAGGCGCTCATGTCTCCGACGAACTTGAACCGCTTCTTGAGGTCCGCCGCGAGTTCGTCGTAGGAGCCTTCGGAACGCAGGTAGTCTCGGACGAGTGCGAGCATCTCGCCCGCATTGTGCACGACCGCCTCGATCTTCGCGCGGTTCCGGATCACGCCCGGGTCGCCCAGCAGCCGGTCGACGTCCTCGGGGGTGTAGGCCGCGACGCGCATCGGGTCGAACCCCTCGAACGCCTCGACGATGCCAGGCCACTTCGACTCGACGACCTGCCAGTTCAGCCCCGGCTCGAACACCGACCGCGACATGACGGCCAGGTAGTCGGACAGGCCGGTCGGCTCGATCCTCTCGGGGGCGTGCATGGCGCTCTGCCTTCGTGTGCGCGGACGACGATGCCGGCCGCGCGGGTATCCTCATCCCGTGACACGGCATGTACCCGTACCGGAGGCAGGAGCGTCGACGTGGCCCTCGAGATGACCCGGCAGCAGCGCGCGACCGAGATCATGCACCGTCTGGGAACCCTCTACCCCCACGCGCACATCGCGCTCGACTACAGCGACGACCCGTGGCACCTGCTCGTCGCCGTCATCCTGTCGGCGCAGACGACGGACGCCGGCGTGAACAAGGTGACGCCGGTGCTCTTCGCGCGCTTCCCGGGCGCGGCCGAGCTGGCGGGCGCCGACGTGCTCGCGGTCGAGGAGATCGTGCGGCCGACCGGCTTCTACCATCAGAAGACGCGCTCGATCATGGCGGCCGCGCGCATCGTCCTGGAGGAGTTCGACGGGCGGGTGCCCGACACGATGGAAGGCCTGATGCGGCTGCCCGGCGTCGCGCGCAAGACGGCGAACATCGTCATCTCCAACGCCTACGGGAAGGTGGAGGGCATCGCGGTAGACACACACGTCTTCCGCCTGGCCCACCGCTTCGGGCTCACCGACGAGAAGGTCCCCGACAAGGTCGAGCGCGACCTGTGCGCGCTGCTGCCGCGCGAGGACTGGTACGCGGTGAACTACCGCTTCATCGACCACGGGCGCGCGGTGTGCACGGCGAAGCGGCCCGCATGCGGCGCGTGCGCGCTCAGCGACGTCTGCCCCGCGGCATTCACGGTCACGGGATGGCCCGCGGAGGTGTAGAGCGGCGCCCGCCTGCTACCTGAAGAACGCCCCGAGGAGCCCGGCGACAAAGATCGCCGGCATGAAGTTGCCGATCGGCAGCCGCTTGATGTCGAGCAGGTCGATGCCGATGGCCATGATCAGCGTGCCGCCGACGGTGGACATCTCGCGGATGACGTCCGCGGTGAGGAACGGCTGCAGCGCATGGGCGCCGAGCGCGATGCCTCCCTGCACGATGATTATCGGAACGATGGAGAAGGCGACACCGATGCCGAGTGCCGATGCGAGCGCGATCGAAGCGACCCCGTCGAGCAGCGCCTTGAGGTAGAGCAGGTCGGGCGAGCCCATGCCGTCCTGCAGCGACCCGATGATGGTCATGGTCCCGACGCAGAACAGCAGCGCCGCGACGACGAAACCCTCGACCATCTGGTGCTCGCCCTCGCCGGATGCGGCGATGAACGGGACCCTCATCGCGGCCTTGCGCAGCCACTTGCCGAACCTCTCGAGCAGCGCCTCGACGCCGATCGCTTCGCCGAGCAGACCGCCCGTGACGAGCGCGATTACCAGCACCAGGACGGCGTACTTGGAGCCGACGCTGTCGGCCTTCATCAGCCCGCCGATGACCATGGTCGCGCCGATGCTGAAGGTGGACAGCCCCAGGGCGTAGAAGGCGATCTTGCGAAAGCGCTCGGTGATGAAGCGCCCGAAGCCGAGCCCGATGGCGGACCCGACGATGACGGCGATGACGTTGGCGATGACCCCTGATCCCGGCACTGCTACGAGTCCTCCTTCGGCAACCACATGTCGGCGAGCTCCTGCGTGATGCCCTTGTGCCCCGCGGGCAGTCCGCCGTAGGCCGCCTGCTGTGCGGGCCGCCGCTTGGCGTGTGCCTGCTCGGCACCCTCGAACAGCACCGACGTCGGCAGCATCACGGTCGAGCGGCCCTTGCGCTCCCGCACGCGGGACTTGAGTTCCCGGTCCGCGGTCACGATCGTGACCGGACCGGACTCGCGCTCCGCCATGCGCACTATCACATCGTCGGCGATCTCGTCGAGCGAGAACACCGCCTCGACCCCGGGAAGCGACTCGTCGCCCGCGAGCAGCCCCTTGTCCCACACCACCACGATCCGTCCCGTGCCCAGAAGCCCGCGGCCGCGCGTGGCGAGCCGCCGCATGAGGGCGAGCCGCTGGTCGTCAGGGAGCAGGCGGCGCGTGGCGTCGTCCGCGCGCGTGACGTTATAGCCGTCCACGAGGAAGAGCATGGGCACATGGTACGCGAAAGGAAGGGCCCGGCCGCCTCATCGGCGACCGGGCCCTCTCGATTGCTGAAGCGGCCCTACTTGTCGGTTCCGACCCTGAACGACTTTGCGATGCTCTCAGCCATCGTGACGAACTCCGACGGCATCATGATGATCGTTGTGGTGTTCTGCTCCGCGCCGACCTCAGTGATCATCTGCATGCGGCGCAGTTCGAGGCCCAGCGGGTTCTCGGTGATGATCTTCGCCGCATCGGCGAGCTTGCTCGACGACTCGAGCTCGGCCTCGGCCTTGATGATGCGGGCGCGCTTCTCGCGCATGGCCTGTGCTTCCTGCGCCATCGCGCGCTGCATGCTTGCCGGGATCTCGACGTCCTTCATCTCGACCATCTCGACCTTGACGCCCCAGGGCTCGGTCGCCGCGTCGACGACCGCCTGGAGCGACTCGTTGATCTTGTCGCGCTCCTTGAGGACCTCGTCGAGGACGTGCTGGCCGATGATGTTGCGCAGGGACGTGAGCGCGACCTGGTAGGACGCGGCGTAGTAGTTCGCGACGCCGACGACCGACTTGATCGGGTCCACTATCTTGAGCCACACGACGGCGTTGACCTTGACCGTGACCGAGTCCTTGGTGATCGACTCCTGGCTCTCCATGTCGACGGTCATCGTGCGCATGTCGACCTTGCGCTGAGTCTCGAGACCGAGCGGGATGAGCCAGTAGAGGCCCGGTCCGCGCAGGCCCTGCAGGCGGCCCAGCCTGAACACGACCGCGCGCTCGTATTCGTTGGCCACGCGCAGCCCGGAAATGGCGATCACGATGAGCAACAGCAGCGCTATCCCGAAGCAACCGAACAAGAACTCCGCCATCGAAGACTCCCTCCCCCGTGACGCCGCGTACCGGCGCCACATGCCATCCAGTATAGGCGCCACCACGCGAGCGGCGCATCCGTTCCTACGATCCGGACGGGTCCTGATCGCACGACTCCACGCGCTGCTTGACCGACCAGAGCCACGTCGCCATCTCGGCTCCCCCGTCGAGCATGCGGAAGTGCTGGATCGCGCACTGCTGAGGCTGCGCCACCGCGGCCGGCTCCACCTGCTCCACGGGCCGCCAGTAGAGACAGGCCTCGCCATCGCACCCCACTCCGGGCCTCGCGTTCGCGACCCGCAATTCGCACTCGGGCATATCGGACTTCCCCCCGTTGTC
>Ga0209125_1001658_pt1 | contig 19768 bp, 18 predicted proteins | sample BarGraIncub1131A_FD_184503 | JGI IMG/M metagenome (GOLD analysis project Ga0209125, IMG submission 184503) | Arctic peat soil microbial communities from Barrow, Alaska - Barrow Graham LP Incubations 11-31A (SPAdes) (version 2) | ecosystem: Environmental > Terrestrial > Soil > Wetlands > Peat...
AGACCATTTGTGACTAAGGCAACTTTCTTTGAGTAACAATAATGGCCATTGATATAAGATAATTTGATATCTTTATTAGCCACAGATTCCTTTGGCATCTGTGAACAAGCGTAGTTGTGGGCATTGAAGTTAGGAATGCTCTTAGAAAATTTTTTAGTAGTCCTCATAACTGAGTCGAAGGCTTTAGGGTTGTTTTCTTTAACATAACCCTCAATACCTGTAGTATCAGCCACAAGAATAGAGGCAAGTTCAGGACTTAGTCGGTTGCAGATAGGTTCAGTAATTTCAACGAGATTATTAAAAAATTGAAGAAAGTCAGCTTCAAAATCAATTTTTAGCCTTGAAAATTGAGATGCATTAGGCACTCTGGAAAAACCACATAAAGTTTTAAGCTCAGAAGAAAGATTAAGTATGTTGATTAATAAAGATATATCTGGGATAGAAAGAATCATTTTGATGATCAAAGCTGTTAACATAGATGACAATTTATAATCTCTAGGGTGACCAGTTGGAGCATAATAGTGATTAATGAAGCTTTGAGGAATTAATTCTGATAAATTTATATATTGGTCAAAAAGTTTTATTAACTTTGGTTTATCTTGCTGAAAATACTCATCAATATTTGTATAAATATCAGCAAGGGATAACTGTTTTAAATTTGGTTGCATGGAATTCTCTCCCTTCGGTGAATTTAGTTGTGATGAATATAAATTCGACAAAAGTTGGGGGAATTCCTGTAAATATATGATTGCATAACCTTGCAGTCACTTGACTACAAGGTTATGCAATTAACTAAATAAATAGTACTAATGGGGGGTAACATGAATTTATCAACTATTTTTCTAATACTTATGTATGTATTTAATATTGCATCTGTTTTAACACTAATTTTTGTGAAACGAAGTGATACGAGAGTTATATTTGCTTGGCTCTTAGTATTCTTTTATCTACCTTACATCGGTTTTATTCTTTATTTCCTTATTGGTAGTAAATATAAAATGCGTGTTATGTCAAAAAGATATGGCATGAGTGAAATTGAAGAAAAGCACAATAAAGCCCTTGATAAACAAATTCATGATATTACAGCAGATAAAATAGAGTTTAAAGAAGTAGAAACAGAAAACTACAGAGATTTGATAACATTGAATTCAAAAAATGCAATGAGTTATTTTACTCAAAATAATAATGTAGAGCTTTTAATAAATGCGGAGCAAAATTTTTCTCGTATTTTTGAAGATATTAAAAATTCAACTAAAAGTATTGAAGTATTATATTATATTTTTAAAGCAAATGATAATATTGGTAAAGAATTTGTTTCTCTGTTAATAGAAAAGGCAAGTCAGGGAGTAGAAGTAACTCTAATATATGATGGTATTGGTTCTTTAGGTACTCATATGAGTGATTTTAAAGAGTTACAAGAAGCTGGTGGACATGTGTACAGATTTTTGCCATCAATGCTAAAAAGTTTTTTGCTTGCCAATTACCGATTACATAGGAAAATAGTTATTGTTGATGGGAAAATTGCTCATACTGGCGGAATTAATGTGGGCGACGAATATTTCGGTTTAAAAAAGATAAATAAACCTTGGAGGGATACAACAATACGTTTGACTGGTAACTGTGTACTTTCACTTCAAACAAGATTTTGGACTGATTTGGTTTTTTTGCAAAATCAAAACTTTAGTAAGAAAAATAAAGCTACATTGATGTTCGATGAAAAGTTTTTGAAAAGCCTTTATTGTCCAACTGAAGAAGGGGATATAGGAGTACAAATAGTCTCAAGTGGACCTAGTACTCGTAATGATACTATAAAAGATGCCTATGTTAAAATGATTACGACTGCAAAAGAATATTTATATATTCAGACACCATATTTTATTCCAGATAAAACACTTTTAGATGCTCTAAGGCTTGCTGCAGCTTGTGGTGTTGATGTTAGGATCATGCTTCCCGGTATACCTGATAAAAAATCTATTTATGCTGTTTCACTATTAAACGTGGCGAAACTCTTAGAGGATGGTGTAAAGGTATATCTGCATTCGGGTTTTCTTCATGCAAAAACGCTTGTTATAGATGATCACGTTTCAACAGTAGGTACAGCAAATATTGACATTAGAAGTTTTAGTCTTAATTATGAGGTCAATGCATTTATTTATAATAATGATTTTGCAATTAAATGCCGTGATACATTTTTGAATGATATCAACGACTGTACAATCTTCGATATTGAAACTTATTCTAAGCGGGGTTTGTGGAAAAAAATTTATGAATCAATTTGGCGATTTATTGCTCCCATTGCTTAAAAATATATTTAAAAACTCACGCAAAACAATTGGAATAAGCATATATATTATCTATAACGGTGAGGGAGGTAATGCTTCATGTATGATGCATTTGTTAAACTGGTTAATACAGTTGGCTTCCCTATAGGTGTGAGTATATATTTACTAGTTCGATTTGAGAAGAAAATTGAGGATCTCAATAAATCTATCTCTGAATTAACAGTAGTTATATCCACCGTTATAGGAAAAACTCAAAAATAAGGGTACCAAATTGGTATTCTTATTTTTTTATATTTTGCTAGTGAAAATAAGTTAATGAAGTCATTAAGATATGTTTAAAGGGGATTCCTCTGTTGAGAACCCCCCTTTACTATTTAATTTTTTAAGAAAATTTTAAATGCGTAGGTTATATAAATAATAACTATTTTATAGCATCTAGGCCTTCTTCACCCGTTCTAATTTTTATAACCTTGGCTACATTATATACAAAAATCTTACCATCACCGATATTTCCAGTGTAAAGGGCCTGCTTAGCAGTTTTAATAACTAAGTCTAGTGGAACTACGGCGATTACTATCTCCACCTTTACCTTAGGAATTAATTGCATTTCTAATTTAACACCTCTGTAGAATTCAGTATTACCTTTTTGCATTCCACATCCATAAGCAGATACTACTGTCATACCTGTTACACCGATTTTTTCCATAGATGCTTTGAATTTCTCGAATTTGTCTTTATTCATTACTACAACTACTTCTCTTACCTTACCATCGGAAGTTTCATCACCATTCTCAATTGTAACAGGAATTGCTTCAGATACTGGTATATTTGCTAATGCTGTTATTGGCATAAAATCAGCATAACAACTTTCTAAGCCATGTTCTTCAATATCAAGACCTGTGATTTCTTCTTCTTTTGATACTCTAAGACCAACTGTAGCTTTAATTACATTAAACAAAATTGTCATAGTTATTGCAACCCAAGCTATTACAGCTACAACTCCAATTAATTGAACTCCTAAGAAACTAGCGCCATGTCCGTAGAATAAACCTTTATCTAATGAGAATAATCCTACTAATATAGTACCTGTAGCACCACAGAATCCATGAACTCCAATAGCACCAACTGGATCATCAATTTTTAAAGTTTTATCTATAAATTCAATGCCAAATACAACTACAAATGCTGCAATAAGGCCTATGAAGAATGCACCGACTGGAGAAACTACATCGCAACCAGCAGTTATTGCAACGAGTCCTGCAAGTGATCCGTTAAGCGTCATTGAAACATCTGGTTTTTTATAACGTAACCAAGTTATAATCATTACAGCTGTAGTAGATACTGCTGCAGAAATATTTGTAGTAACAAATATCTTACTCATTGATAATAGAGCATCATCACCAGTTGCAGATAATGTTGAACCTCCGTTAAATCCAAACCAAGCAAACCAAAGAATAAATATTCCAAGTGCTCCAAGGGTTACACTATGACCTGGAATAGCCTTAGGATTTCCATTTTCATCATACTTACCAATACGAGCTCCAAGAATCTTAGCGCCTACAAGAGCTGCAACACCACCAACCATGTGAACTGCTGTAGATCCTGCAAAGTCATGGAAGCCTAATTGCGATAACCATCCGCCACCCCATATCCAGTGACCTGAAACAGGATATATAACTGCACTAATTACAGCAGAATATATTAAATAAGATATGAACTTTGTTCTTTCTGCCATTGCTCCAGATACTATTGTAGCAGCCGTTGCACAAAAAACTGTTTGAAAGATTAAAAATGCATACGTAGGAATAGTGGATGAATAATTACCTTGTACAAAAAAGTCTAGTGTACCAATAATTCCATACTTGGTAGCACCGAACATAAGTCCAAATCCTAAAATCCAGAATACTATAGTGCCTACTGCAAAGTCCATTAAGTTTTTCATTATAATATTACCCGCATTTTTTGCCCTAGTAAATCCGGTCTCTACCATCGCGAACCCTGCTTGCATGAAGAATACTAAAACTGTTGCTAATAGAACCCATATGGTATCTACTGATGAATACATAAAATCCCCTCCCCGAAAATCATGCGCATATCATACATTACCATTAACATAATACACACATTTGTATAAAGTACTTTTAGCAGTGTTAAATCTTATTACCTTTACTTATAATATATTTATATTATATTAAAATAGAAAGATTAAATTGTCAATACTTCATTTGTTTGAATTTTTGTATTTTAGTATACAATTTCATGGGACATTATTTACTTGAATTCGCTATATCAAACCATGTAGTCGTATACTTAAATTCTTATAAAAATCACCTAAAAAAATAAAAAAATTTTATTAGAACACCTATTTACAAGTGATAGAGCGTTTTTGTTACCTTACTTATTGGGAAATTTAAAATAATTCAATTATGGTATATCTCATATTTTTCTATAAATTTAATTTTACTAACAAATAACAATGTTTAAACCAATAGAACGTAAAGTGCAAGTCTAAATACGGTATCTTGCAAAAAAATGGCACGCTCTATTATTATGTAGCAAATTATTATTGATCCTCATAAAATATAGTGGTAACAAATTATAAGATGTTACTGATGTAAAATTAAAGCTTTCATTATTTAAAAAATAGGAGAGTGTTATATTATTGGGTAATTATAATGGAATAGATGTTTCAAGCTATCAAGGAACTATAGATTTTGCTAAAGTAAAAGGCAATGGTATCACCATAGTATATATTAAAGCTACAGAGGGAACCGATTATGTAAATCCAAGGCTAAAGGAACATTATCAAGGTGCAAAGTTGAATGGTCTTAAGATAGGCTTTTATCACTATTTAACAAACAAAAGTCCAAGCCTTCAAGCACAGCATTTTTTAAATTCTATCGATGGATTAGTTTCTGACTGCAAGTATATTATTGATGTAGAAGGGAAATGGACTACAGAAGAAGCAAGTAAGGCAACACGGGAATTTGCTGATTATCTTATATCCAAGAATAAAGAAGTTGGAATTTATACAGGAGATTATTTTTACAGAGATAACCTTAATAGTACAGTAAAAAACCTTTCAGTATGGATAGCTAATTATGGTGGAGTAGTTATGGCTCCTAAATATGCAGGACACCAATATACAGACAAAGGTGCTGTAAGAGGTATCACAGGTAATGTTGATATGGATGAATTTAATGATGCTATATTATTAACTCCTAAAGTAGTTATACCAGTAACCAATTCAAAGACAACAGGTATAGTTACTGCAAGTGTTTTGAATGTTAGAAGTGGAGCAGGTACAGGGTATAAAGTTATAGGCCAACTTAAAAAAGGCGATAAAGTAAAGATTGATAAAAAGGTTGGCAATTTTTATAGTATCTTTTTTGGGATGCATGGTGGGTATGTCTCAGTTGACTATATTAAATGAATTTTGGTATAGAGAGAGACATTTTATAATATAAATTAAAAGCAAAAACCTTCGAACTCTAAACTGGAGTTTGAAGGTTTTTTACTATTAATATTTATAGATTTCTTATTGGGATTCGCCGCATCGGATACAGAACTTAGCTCCTTGGGATAGTTCTTGCCCGCACTTTGAGCAAAAAACTTGTGGGGTTATGGATGCATCCGGAATATCTTGCGGACAAGCAGGTTGTGGCGATGTCAGCACTACTTCTTTATGAAGTTTTTCGTCAATAGCCGTAATTTGATTTTCTAAATCATTTATTGTATCAAATATTGTTTTTAGATTATCCGAATCTACCATGATAGTTTGTTTTTGAGCTGTATAAATCAAATCTCCAATTTCGAATTTTTTTTCTTTAATAGTAGTTTCTAGTTGGGTTCGCTGTAGTTTAAGTTTGCCTGTCTCTACCATATCCATGGATTTTGATCCTATAGATGAGGCTGTGTCCTTCATGGTTTCGCCTAGCTTTTTAAGAAAACTCATTGATTAAAACACCATCCTTACTTATTACTATTAATTTAAAAGGTAACAGTTATTAAACGTAAAAATGTTTAATAATAAAATATACTAATAATATAGCGAATATATGTATAATTCATTTGTTTGGGTGGTATTATTTTTAATAATACTCAGTACCTTGAACAGAGAATATTATAAAATTCACAATACATTATATGTATTATAAGCTATAATAAATAAATAGAAGAAAATATTTCTAAATGAAGCTTTTTTATAATGGGGGAAATAAATGAATAAGAAATTAGGTATAGTTGTTTGTAAGAACTTTGCCGAAGAGGCTGAAATTATAATAAAGAATAATAATATAGAAAATGTTGAAATTATAGCTTTTGCCTCTGAGTGTGCCTACGGTAAAATCGGACAAAACGAACTGTTGGAAGCAATAAAGCGATGCCAGGAAACTTGTAATAAAATTATTATAATTGGTGGTACATGCTGTACGAATTTAAATAAAATTATAATTGAAAATGAAAAGTGTAAAATTCATAGACTTGAAAACTGTTTTGAATTACTTACCAATAAGGATATAATTTCTCACCTCATTAGTGATAAAGCATATCTTGTTACACCAGTATGGCTTAGAAATTGGAAAAGAAATATTGAGATTTTAGGTTTTGATAAGCAACATGCAAAAATTAGGCTTCTAGATACAGGTGTTTGTGAGGATAGTTTAAAAAACCTTCAGAAATTCGCAGAATATGTAAAGCTTCCTTATGATTGTATTTTTGTAGGATTAGATTTTTTTGGTATGTTTATAGAAAAAAATCTACTTGAATGGCGTTTGGAATGTGAAAGAAGTGAAACAGCTTTTACACTGACAAACACAACTAGACAGGATACTCCATGTACCTCGGATAAACAACAACTTTCCTATATTTTAAATAGCATTCATGAGGGCGTATTTATTATAGACTCAAGTTATAATGCAATATTTGTAAATAAAGCTGTAGAAAAATTATTAAATCTTAAGGATTGTAAAGATATTTTAGGGGAAAGCGTATTTGGTGTTGTCCCCATTGAGTATCGTGAAATTGTACTTGAAAGGTTTGACAATATACTTAATAATAGAATATCAGCACCTTTAATCGAAGAGAAATTTATAAACTACGATGGTGATATTGTAGATGTTGAGATATATTCTGGAGCCATTGAATATGAAGGCAATTGGTGCATACTTAGTGTAGTAAGAAATATTTCAGAACGTAAAAACTCTGAGGAGTATAAGTTGAAAATTGCTGAGCAAAATAAATTGTTGAACGATGCCATTGAATATGATAACTTAAAGAATGAATTTTTCTGCAATTTATCACATGAACTTAGAACACCAATAAATGTAATGCTTAGTGCATTGCAATTACTAAATTTGATGGAAACAAATAAATCTGATGGTGAAAATAAAGGGAAAGTAAAGAAATATTATAATATTATGAAGCAAAATAGTTATAGACTATTAAGGTTAGTAAATAATTTAATTGATATTACCAAAATTGATGCAGGCTATTTTAATCTGAGATTAAAAAAGGAAGATATTGTTGCAATTTTGGAAAATATTACTATGTCCGTAACAGATTATGCTGAAGATAAAGGGTTAGAGCTCATTTTTGATACAGATATCGAAGAAAAAATAATAGTTTGTGATGCAGATAAGATTGAAAGAGTGATTTTGAATCTACTTTCCAATGCAATAAAATTCACTCCGTCTGGAGGCACCATATTGGTGAATATTACTGATAAAGATTCAGGTATACTTATATCTGTAAAAGACACAGGCGTTGGAATCCCTATTGATATGAAATTGTCTATTTTCGAAAGGTTTGTCCAGGTAGATAAGTCTCTTTCAAGAAATAGGGAGGGGAGTGGTATCGGACTAGCTCTTGTAAAATCTCTTGTTGAGATGCAAGGAGGCACAATTAGGGTTGAGAGCCAATATGGTAGTGGAAGTGAATTTGTAATAGACCTTCCTGAGATGGATTTTGTAGAGAGCGATAGGGTCATTTTAGATGCAAATATAGCTAGGGAAAGTAATATAGAAAGGACAAACATAGAGTTCTCGGACATATACGATACATAGGTCTTATTCTTAGCTTTTTAGAATAAAAAATAGCCATTTTCTTGAGGAAAATGGCTATTAACTATCGCTTACTTTATTCGTAAGCTATTGTATATAATATGCATAACATGTTTGAAATATTCCATACTTTACATATTAAATTAATTGACTATTTTCAATTTTCTAGTATCTCTTAAAAAACACTGTATCTATTTTATATATTTATCCAACAGAGAAGTAATAATTTTAAATCCAACAAGAATAAGTACTTAATTGAGTGCTTATTCTTATTTTTGTGATTGCGGGAATAGTTAGAATTTTCCGAAACAATTAGAAAAAGAATGGATACATAGAACGTTTAAAGCTTAGACAATATGCTATATAATGAAATTATTAACTTATATAAGTTACAGAAGGAAGGGCCCCCTAATGGAACTAAATAACAAATCGCTAGAAATACTCAACTATCTATTAGATAAAAATGATTTTGTCAAAATCAAGGAATTAGCAGATTTATATAACTGCACAGATAGAACGATGAGGTATACCATAGATAAAATTGAAAGATTTTTAATGAAAAATGGATTTTCGTATTTAGAAAAACAACACTCAAAAGGAGTGAAGCTTGCTGTAGAAGATTCTCTAAGAAAATTTATAAATAACTTTTCTGGAGAGTATACACCTTATTCATACACTCACTCCGATAAAGAAAGATTTAATTTTATAATAACTAAATTGCTTCAAAATACGGAACCTCTAAAACATGATTATTTCGAAAAAAAGCTCTGCGTTTCAAAAAATACAATATTGAAGGATATCAATAGTATTCAAAAATGGCTTGTGGATAGAGATATGAAGCTTATTAAAAAGCCAAGAGTCGGAATACTTATAGAGGGTACTGAAATTCACAGAAGAAAAGCCTTAATTGATTTAGCCTCTGAAACTATTGCAACTAAAGATATAGTAAACTTTATGAATAGAAAGATAGCACTATCTAAAATAAACAGTCTTCAGTTTGACACTTTATTTTCTGAAATCGATATTAATTTTTTAAATTCAATTATTATTGAATGTGAAAAAATATTGGGTAGAGAATTTAGTGATGAAGCTTATAGCAATCTTTTAACACATATAGCTATAATGATAAAGCGAATTCAATCAAAAGAGAGCATTTCCATTCCAGCCGTAGATATTGAAAATTTAAATAATACTATCGAGTACAATATTGCTGAAAAAATGGTTGTCAATATTGAAAATAAATATAAGATTTTAGTTCCTTCCGAAGAAATAAATTATATAGCACTTCATATTTTAGGCGCGAAAGTAATCAAAAATAGCGACAGTATAAATGTAATGAAGTGGAAACAAAATGGACTTTCAACTGTAGTCAAGATTATGACGGAGGAAATAGAAGAAATATATAACACATCTTTTGGTGATAAAAAAGATTCGATTATGGAAGGTCTTGTAATTCATCTAAGACCTTCCATATACAGAATTAAGTATAAATTAAAACTTATGAATCCGTTATTAGAAGAAATAAAGCAAAAATATAAAGAGCTATTTTTAAACACAAAATATGTAGTGAGACATTTAGAAACCTATATTCATTCCTCCATAGAGGACCATGAAATTTCTTATATTGCACTACACTTTGGAGCCGCTTTGGAAAATTCTAAGACAAGCAGTAAAGAGAAGGCAAAAATTGTAATCGTATGCGGTACTGGAATTGGAACAGCTAAAATGTTGGCTTCTCAGATTGAAAAAGAATTTTATGTTGAAATTGTAGATACCATACCCAGCAGATCCGCTGCTAACATGAATATGGAAAAAATAGATTTTATAATTAGTACAGTAGATATACCGAGCCTTGCTAAAGAACAGTATATAAAAATTAATCCTCTACTTATGGAAAAAGATTATGATATTTTAAAACAAAAATTCAAAATGAAATATGGAATTGAAAAGAATTATGAAGTGCAAATGCAGAGGGTAAATAAGCTAATAACCATTGCAGAAAAATACTGTACAATAAATGACAAGCAGCAGCTTCAGTATGAATTTATGTATGAACTGCTTAGCAATAACGAAGGTCCTATAAGGAGATGTGTTTACATGCTGAATGATTTACTTACTTTTGATGTAATAAAATTAAATGTGGAATGTTCTTCTTGGAAAGACGCCATTGTGCAAGGCACATCGATTCTAGAAGAAAAAGGTTTTATAGAGAAGAGATATGGGGAGGCAATTATAGAAAATTTTAATCAATTTGGACCATATATGGTGGTAGCACCAGGAATTGTTTTATCTCATGCGAGACCAGAAAATGGTGTAAAAAAACTTTCAATGAGTCTTATAACCCTAAGGAATGAAGTGAAATTTGGCAATGTAACCAATGACCCAGTGAAAATGGTTATAACCTTGGCAGCCACTGATAGCGAAACCCATCTTAAAGCTCTTTCTCAGTTGATGGAGTTATTTATGAATTCTTCTGATTTACATACAGTGATGGATTCTACTAATAAAGAGCAAACGTTAGAAATTATAAAGAAATATTCAAAATAATAAAATATTTGAGGAGGCTTATATTATGAAAATACTAGTTTGTTGTGGAAGCGGGCTTGGAAGTTCTTTTATGATTCAAATGAACATCGAAAAGGTTTTAAAGGAATTAAATATAGAAGCAGAAGTGGACCATTCTGATTTATCATCTGCTATGGGGATGAAATCTGATATATACGTAGGTACAAGAGATATAGCAAGTGAACTTACGAACTTAGGTGGGCAGGTGATTTCTTTAAATAGCATGATTGATAAGAAGGAATTAAAAGAGAAATTAACCGAAGCTTTAACTAAAATAGGAAGTAAGTAAAAAACTTAAAACAAGAACTATTAAATCAAATTTAAATGGGAGGGATATACATGTTAAAGCTTATATTAGATATATTAAGCGTTCCTGCTATATTGGTTGGTCTTATTGCAATGGTCGGGCTATTGCTCCAGAAAAAAAATGCTTCAGATGTTTTAAAAGGAACTATTAAGACAATTCTAGGATTTTTGATTCTTGGTGGTGGTGCAGGAATTGTAGTAGCGGCGCTTGGTAACTTTGGAAATATGTTTGAACAAGGGTTTGGGGTTGCAGGCGTAGTTCCAAATAATGAAGCTATCGTTGCCCTAGCACTGAAAACCTATGGTACACAAACTGCTTTGATTATGGCTTTTGGTATGGTAGCAAATATATTGATTGCTCGTTTTACTAAGTTAAAATATATATTCCTTACAGGGCATCATACTTTATATATGGCTTGTATGATTGCCGCAATTCTTGTAGCTGGAGGGATGAAGGGTGTAGCTTTAGTAGCGGTGGGTTCTATATTGCTTGGATTTGTTATGGCAATCTTCCCTGCTATTGCTCAACCAACTATGAGGAAAATTACTGGAAGTGACGAAGTAGGATTTGCGCACTTTGGAACATTAGGATATGTTTTTTCAGCTTTTATTGGTAAATTAGTTGGAAAAGGTTCTAAATCAACAGAAGAAATGAATTTCCCAAAAGGTTTAAGTTTTCTAAGAGATACCTCTGTAGCAATTTCTTTAACAATGGGAATTCTATATATAATTGTAGCTATCGCGTGTGGGCCAACTTATGTACAAACAAAATTGAGTGGTGGACAAAACTTTATCGTATTTTCAATGATTCAAGCAATAACTTTTGCTGGTGGTGTTTACATTATACTAGCAGGTGTTAGATTGATACTTGCAGAGATTGTACCTGCCTTTATTGGAATATCGGAAAGAATGGTTCCCGGAGCAATCCCCGCTTTGGACTGTCCAGTGGTATATCCATATGCACCTAATGCAGTATTAATAGGTTTCCTATCTAGTTTCCTTGGTGGAATCGTGGGTATGATTTTATTAGTTCTAATTGGAAGAACTATTTCTGTACCTATAATTCTTCCAGGGGTAGTTCCTCATTTTTTCTGTGGCGCTACAGCAGGTGTTTTCGGTAATGCAACAGGAGGTAGAAGGGGTGCTTTCTGGGGAGCATTTGCACAAGGCATACTCATTACTTTCTTACCAGTACTCTTAATGCCTACGCTTGGAAGCTTGGGATATGCGAATACAACATTCAGTGATTCTGACTTTAGTTTGGTAGGAATTCTTCTTGGAAATATATTAAAGATATTTGCACATTAATAAACAGTATTTATGAGGTAGAGATCTACCTCATTTTTTTCTAAAATAAAAAATTGTAAAGGTGTGAGGAAAAGTGATAGAAGAAAAAATAAAATACTTAAAACAAATGGCAATTCAAATTAGAAAAGATTGTATTGAAACTCAGAGAGAAGTGGGGTCTGGTCATTTAGGCGGTTCTTTCTCTGCTATGGAGAGTATGATTTATCTTTATTTCCATAAAATGAATATAGATATTAAAAGCCCTAAAAAAGAAGATAGAGATTATTTTATTCTAAGTAAGGGGCACGCCTCCCTTGGCTATTATTGTGTATTAGCAAGAGTAGGTTTTTTCCCCGTAGAAGAATTAAGTACCTATCGTAAAATAAACAGCCGGCTTCAAGGACATTCGCATATGGATTCAGCTCCTGGAATAGAATGCTCTACCGGTTCTTTGGGACAGGGATTATCCTTTGGAATCGGAATAGCTTTAGGACTGAAAAAGAAAGGTTTGAATGGCAAAGTCTATGTCATGCTTGGTGATGGTGAGCTTGAAGAAGGACAAGTATGGGAGGCATTAATGCTTTTAGGACACTTAAAACTTGATAATGTAATACCAATTATTGATTATAACAAATTGCAACTGGATGACAGTGTAGAAAATGTATGCAGTTTAAATAATATATCAGAAAGAATAAGGCCCTTTGGGTTCACGGTCCTAGATATAAACGGGCACGATTTTGAAGAAATTGATGATGCATTTGAAAGAATAAAGGAAAGAGAAGCAACTGCAATTGTATTACACACTGTAAAAGGGAAAGGTGTATCCTTTATGGAAAACAGTGTTCCCTGGCATTCAAAGAAAGTAAATGATGAAGAATATATAATAGCTATGGAGGAATTAAAGCTTCAGGAGGTGCTTATAAATGGCTAATTGGATATCACCAAGAGACGTGTTTGGAAAGACTCTTGCAGAAATTGGAGAGATAAATGAAAAGGTATTTGTGGTAAGTGCAGATTTGGCAGCGGCAACAAAAACAAATATATTCGCAAAACAATTTAAGGATAGATATATCAATGTAGGAATTTGTGAACAAAATATGGTAGGAGTTGCAGCTGGACTTGCTAGAACAGGATTTATACCTGTGGTAAGCACCTTTGCTTGCTTTGCTCCTGGTAGATGCTATGACCAAATAAGGCAATCTATTGCCTATTCTAACTTAAATGTAAAAGTTATTTCTACCCATCCTGGGCTTTCAGTTGGACCAGATGGAGCTATTCATCAAAGCTTGGATGATATTGCATTAATGAGGGAACTACCAAATTTTATAGTGCTTACTCCTTCCGATGAAATAGAAACAAAAAAAGCTATAGAAAAAGCAATAGAATATGAAGGGCCAGTATATGTAAGGGTAGGTAGAAAAGAATGTGCAGCTTATTATAAAGAAGAATGGAGTTATGAAATAGGGAAATGGGTTACAATAAAAGAAGGCGTGGACATTACCTTTATTGCCCATGGTTGCATGGTTGAAGTAGCATATGCTGCTGCAGCTGAATTGCAAAAGCAGGGCACAGAGGCAAGAGTGATTATTGCAACTTCTATAAAGCCAATAGATAAAGAAATCATTATAAAAGCTGCGAGGGAAACAAAAAAAATCATTACAATAGAAGATCATTTTATAAATGGTGGGTTATTCAGTGCTGTTTGCGAAGTGACGGCCAGTGCATTTCCATGCAGTGTCAAAGGTTTGGCGGTAATGGATCATTTTGGAGAGTCAGGAAGCCCGAAAGAATTATACGAAAAATATGGTCTTACAGTAAAAGATTTAGTAAAGGAAGCAAGCAAACAAGATTAGTAAGTAAGCTAAGGAGCCCTGAATGAATTTCTAGGGGCTTCTTTTTAATTTTTTACTTTTCTCTATAAAGTCTAAAGGGTAATTATGGTTGCTTGTTGAATTATGTATATAAATTTGAAACTTTATTCATTAACTATGTGTATATGATAAAGGAGTTGTTTTAATTTTTAAGGTGGGAGCGGGAGGGGATGTTGTGGAGATTGAAAAAAAATTAATATCGAGATGCAAGAAATATGACAAGTACTCTTTTATGGAACTTTTTAAGACTTATGAGCGATATTTGTATAGCATATGTTATAGTTACACTCAAAATGAACAGGATTCTCTTGATATTATACAAGAAATTTATATAAAAGTTTTTAAAAATATATCAAGTTTTGATGAAACAATGCCTTTTCGACCTTGGATACGAAGGATTTCAGTAAATACTTGTCTTAACTTTAAAAGAAATATTAAGAGCAACGTTATTTCATTGAATTATGAATATGCTAATGAACTTTGTTTAGAAGATACTATTGTTTCTGACTATAATTTAGAAGAGGAAGTTGAGAAAAGGGAGTTTAAAAAGATTATAAAGGCTGGACTTAAGAATTTACCGGATAATTATAGAATGGTAATTGCATTAAAATATTTTGATGATTTGAGTTACTTAGAAATTTCAGAATTGTTAAAAAGACCACTTGGAAGCGTTAAAACGGATTTGTATAGGGCTAAAGCGATATTAAAGAAACAACTAGAAATTGAAATGGAGGCGTGATTATGTGCTGTAAATTTAATAAAGAACTATTATATGCATTTGATGATAAGACCATAGAACCATTGGAAAAAATCTTCGTTGAAGAGCACATAAAATACTGCTCTGACTGTCAAAAGGACTTGAAGTTAATAAATATTATTAATGAAAATATTGAAGATGAACTAATGCATATTGAATTTCCTAATAAACTAAGCATAATATCACAGCTTGTTGCAGAAAATTGTATATCTCAAATGTCGGATATTAGTATTAGGCTCAAAATACACAATATTATTGAGACATACAGGGGCATAAATAAAGTCATAGCAGAATCAAGCGGAGCTTATAAAAATAATCCATATAATAATTTCATCAATAACAGAATTGATGAAACCTTAAACTATATTAAAAAACCTATAAATAATATGGTTAAAAACAAGATAAATGAAATGAGTATATTAAAAAAATTAAAATTAAAAATAGGTTAGTCTGCTAAAGGAAAAGGAGGTGCAAGCTTGTTTATTTTGTTTTTAATAATAAAAATAATACTTTATTTATTAATCCTTATATTTGGTTTCGTTTTATTATTTATAATAATACCATTTGAATATGAATTTAAAACAAAAATTGATGAAAAAATTATGGCAGGTGCAAACCTATCATTTTTCAAAAAACTATTAATTGTAACTATGACATATGAGAATAAAGAAACATTGTTTTTAATAAAGGTTTTTGGACTCCCCATTATTAGAAAAAAAATTAAGAAGTCTAGTAGAAAAATAAAAAAAGAAAAGCTAAAAAAGAAAAAGAATGATTTTAATATAAAGGATTATATCCAAGGGGAATTCATAAAGGATTTAATTAGTTATTTTAAAGATATAATAAATATTACTAAACCAAAAAAAATCAAAATCAATGGCACTTATGGATTTGATGATCCATCTTTAACAGGTATGGCATGTGGAATTATCCCAATAGTCTCAAATTTCATTCCCACCAGTGATATTGATTTACAACCCGTATTTGATGAGGAAATAATTGATATCTATTGTGAAATTTATGGTAGGATTTCTTTGCTGGTAGCAATAATAAAAACACTTAAATTTGTTCTTAAGAAAAATAACAGGAAAAAAATATTTAAAAAAGTAAAAAAATCTGAAACTTATTAAAAATTTCTGTGTATTGTTAAGTGTAAAGTTAATAATTATTACTTAATCAATGAGTATTAAAATTAATATATTAGGAGGAGCAAGTTATGATGAGTATTCCAGAAAATACAGAAGCATTATTTTCAAGCCTTGAAAAATTTTTAAAGACAGAAACAGTAGTTGGTGAGCCTATAATCCTAGGAGAAACAACACTTATACCACTTATTACAGTTTCATTTGGATGTGGAACTGGCGGCGGCACAGGTAATTCACCTAAGGATGGTGAGGGTTCAGGAGGAGGACTTGGAGCAGGAGCTAAAATAACTCCAACAGCTATTTTAGTAATAAAAAATGGAGAAGTAACAATGCTTCCTGTAAAGGGCAAATATAATCTTGAAAATCTTATTGAAATGGTACCAGAACTAATATCTAAAGTAAGCTCCAAAATGGGATGCTGCAAGGATAAAAAAGAAGATCCTAAGCCAGAAGAAGATGCTAAAACAGAAAAAGAGTAATTAAGTATTATTAAATTAATTTATTATCTATTAAAGGCTGACTAGTGCAGTCTTTTTTTTAGTAGTAATGAAATAATTTCAACCTATGATAAATTAAAGGGTAAATAACTCTTGAAAAATTATGGGAAAGTGTTTATAATATAGTTGTTGTACCAATTATCAATACAACAACTATATTAAAGGAGATTACAGAATATGTTTGAATCTTATGACCAAGATATTGGAATGTTATCAAACGAAATCAATAAAAAGTTAATACATTACGTTAATTGCAAGCTGGAAAAGTTTAAACTTACAACTGAGCAATGGTTAGTATTAATGAAACTATCTAAACAAAACAGAATAAGTCAAAAACAATTAGCAGAAATTTCAGGGAAAGATCAATCTACTTTAACTAGAATAATTGACATACTTGAAAGAAAAAAATTTATAGAAAGACATCCAAGTAAAGAAGACAGACGTTCCTTCCTCATACATATAACAGATGAAGGCTTAATTACTTGCAAAAAAGTTACTCCGTTTTTAGAGGAAATATTCAAAGGTGTTCTTAAAGGTATTTCTTATGAAAAAGTGAAAATATTTAGAGAAGTTTTTTTACAAATTGATGAAAATATAGACAATTTACATAATACAGGAGGAGTTACTTTAAAATGAAAATTCAATCAATATCAACAAAACTATGGACTAGAAGTTATATACTAATGCTATTATCAAATTTATTTATATATTTAGGTTTCTATATGCTCACACCAACTCTACCCGCATATGCAAAAGCTTGCGGGGGAAGTAATTTCGAAGCAAGTCTTGTTGTAAGTACCTTTTCAATAACATCTTTGATCATCAGGCTATTTACAGGCAACATTATGGATAAAGTTGAAATTAAGCCTTTGTTTTTGGTAGGTTCCATAATCCTTGCAGGAAGCACATTATCCTTTATTTGGCTACCCTTAGGTGGAATAATATTTGTTCGTATCATTCAAGGAATAGGATGGGGGCTTGCGTCAACTGGGGCAGCTACAATTTTCTCTGATATTATACCGGTAGAAAAACGTGGTGAAGGAATGGGATATTATTCACTTTCAATGATAATATCCATGGCCTTAGCTCCTATGGTTGCAATAGTAATAATGAATTTGTACAGCTTTAAAAATATTGCTATTACATCAATAGCTTTAGTAGTTGTTGGGGCCATACTTATAAGTCAGGTTAAAATACCTGAAAAAACTTTCGTAGAGTCTAAATCAAAGAAAAAGTTTTCTTTGGCAGATTCTTTTGAAAAAAAAGCTGCTTTACCATCTTTGCTATGTTTTTTTCTTGTAATTACACTGTGTGGAATTATGAGTTATATAATGTTATTTGGTAAAGAACTGAAAATAACTTCAGTTTGGGTTTATTTTGTAGGATTTATTGCGGTAATATTAGTAACTAGACCTTTTGTAGGCAAGATATTTGATAAAAAAGGACACGCTGTAATAATAATTCCTGGTTCAATCGCTATAATTATAGGTCTTATACTGTTATCCTATGCAAATTCTATTCCAGCGCTTATAATGTCTTCCTTATTTTATGGTCTTGGATATGGAGCTGTACAACCAACTTTGCAGGCTTGGGCGGTAAATCGTTCACCAAACAACCGAAAAGGGGCTGCTAATGGGACTTTCTTATCTTCCATGGATTTAGCTTATACAGTTGGTTCAATTCTTCTCGGTTCTATTGCTGCACACAAAGGTTATGCAGTTATGTATAGAGTATCTTCGATATTTATAGTTTTACTTTTAGTAATATACTCATACAAGCTTTTTAGAAGTTTTACTAGCGAAAAAGAATATTTAGAAGAGGAAGAAGAAGTAGCTTAAACATAAGAGCACAGTTAATTGTGGGTAGTTTTAATAGAATTTAGCAACAAAAACTATTCTTGTTTTTGTAAAGTTCATTACACTAAAAAAGATTGGAAATGAAACGAACAATCTTTGTTGCTACTATAATTAAGTGAGTTAGGTTAATGGATCAATTGGTTTAATTACGTTTTGTTTTATTAGACGATACAGTATATCAACTTTCATTTTGGCAGCTAATAACTGTATTATTGCAATATCAACAAACTCAGGAGCTGCATATTCAAAATTTTGTTCAGCTTGCTTTAATTCAGAAAGAGCTTGAGTAATTCCAGTATTCATAGTTTTTATCTCCCTATATATAGATTTTTTTACTATATATATGCATCGAAACATGCTCAACCGATTCAATTCTTACTTTCGGAAATTTATGCTCCTTGCATAGATCTTCAACCGCTACTATACTTGCATTGTATAGCTCTGACAGCTCTAAGAATGCCAATTTGGTATTAACTCTTAAGTTATAAAATTCATTTATGTTTATTTGCTTTGTCTTGTTTCCAGCAGGTTTGTCCTCAATTAGCTTGTATTTTATATGGTATGTGTGAACAGTAAGCTTTAGACCGATATATACAGATGTAAATAGCAAATTAGTGTTTGTAACAATGGCAAGAGAAGTGGCTCTAAAAAAGTAATGGTTTGATAATATATTTAAATATTAAAGTAAATTTTAAAACATTAGTTACATTTTTAATTTTTCAACATACTATAGTATTATAATCAATTTTTGGAGATTTTTGTATGACCAAAATAAATAAGCAATTACCAATTACAATACGAGAAATGCAAGAATACAATTATCAAATTTATTGCCAAATGATGTGGGAAAATTATTGCATGCTACGGAACTCAATGATGCCTGAATACAATAGTGAAGAAACTGTGGATGAAGGCGAATATCGCCAAGGACCAGGAGGCGGACACGGACCTGGTGGGGGTCAAGGACCAGGAGGCGGACACGGACCTGGTGGAGGTCAAGGACCAGGAGGCGGACACGGACCTGGTGGAGGTCAAGGACCAGGAGGAGGACACGGACCTAGTGGAGGTCAAGGACCAGGAGGAGGTCATGGACCAGGGGGAGGACACGGACCTGGTGGAGGACACGGACATGGCGGAGGACAT
>Ga0209125_1001659_pt1 | contig 19766 bp, 18 predicted proteins | sample BarGraIncub1131A_FD_184503 | JGI IMG/M metagenome (GOLD analysis project Ga0209125, IMG submission 184503) | Arctic peat soil microbial communities from Barrow, Alaska - Barrow Graham LP Incubations 11-31A (SPAdes) (version 2) | ecosystem: Environmental > Terrestrial > Soil > Wetlands > Peat...
AGGTTCAGAACCTCGGGCCCGAGAAGATGAAGGCCTCGAGTCAGGCCGAGGTACGCGCGCTGTGTCGCGAGCACGCGATGAAGTTCGTCGGGATCCAAGCTGACGAGTTCAAGCGCCTCGGCGTGCGGGGCGACTTCGATGACCCATACCTCACCCTGAACCATGCCTATGAGGCGGGCAACGTCCGCATCTTCAAGGAGATGTACGACCGCGGCATGATCTACAAGGGCGCCAAGCCGATCCACTGGTGCATCAGGTGCGGGACGGCTCTGGCTGAGGCTGAGATCGAGTATTCGGACGAGGTCTCTGACAGCATCTATGTGAAGTTCGAGTTCACATCGAAGCCTGAGGCGTGGGCCGATCGCTCCGAGCCGGTCTCGATCCTCATCTGGACGACCACCCCCTGGACCCTGCCGGCCAACGTCGCCGTCACGCTCGCGCAGAAGGCGCCTTATGTGGGCGTCCGCGTGGGTGGAGACGTGCTGGTCATGGCGGAGGCACTCGTCGAGTCCGTGGCCGCGGCCGCAGGCTGGGATGAGTACGAGGTCCTGGCGCCGCGCGTGCCGGGTTCGAAGCTGGCGGGGCTCCACTACCATCAGCCGATCCACGAGGGTGTGGAGGGCGTCATCATCACGGGCGACCACGTCGAGCTCTCCACGGGCTCCGGCGCGGTGCACACCGCCCCGGGCCATGGCGAGGACGACTACATCGTGGGGCAGAAGTTCGGTCTGCCGATGCCGATGCCGGTGCAGGACGACGGCACGTTCGATGCGGGCGGCGGTCCGTTCAAGGGGCTCGACGTACGCAAGGCGAACCCGGTGATCGTCGAGTGGTTGCGCGAGCGTGGTTCGCTCGTGGCGGCCGACAAGTTCTCGCACAGCTACCCGCACTGCTGGAGATGCAAGCAGCCGGTCATCTTCCGCGCGACCGAGCAGTGGTTCGTCTCGATGGACAGCGCCGCCGAAGGTGTGCGTCCGTTGCGCGAGGGAGCCATGGATGCGATCTCTGACGTGCGGTGGATCCCGGCATGGTCGATCAACCGCATGTCGTCGATGGTCGCCGACCGCCCCGACTGGTGCATCTCGCGCCAGCGCGCCTGGGGTGTTCCGATCCCGGTGTTCACGTGTGCGGTGTGCGGTGAGACGCTCGCGACGGACGAGACCTTCGACGCGGTGATCCACCTCTTCGAGACGGAGGGCGCGGACGCCTGGTTCACGAAGGCGCCGTCGGAATACCTGCCCGCCGGGACTGCGTGCGCGCGCTGCGGCGGTACTGAGCTCAAGCCCGAGGACGACATCCTCGACGTCTGGTTCGAGTCGGGTGTCTCGCACACGAGCGTTCTGGAAGCCCGCCCCGAGCTGCGCCGCCCCGCGGATCTGTATCTCGAGGGTTCCGATCAGCACCGCGGATGGTTCCAGTCGTCGCTGCTCACCAGTGTCGGCGCCTACGACGAGCCGCCCTTCCGTGCCGTGCTCACCCACGGGTTCATCGTTGACGGCAACGGCCGGAAGATGTCGAAGTCGCTCGGCAACACCGTCAGCCCGATCGACGTCGTCGCCAAGTCCGGCGCGGACATCATCCGCCTCTGGGCCGCGAGCGCCGACTATGGCCAGGACATCTCCGTCTCCGACGAGATCCTCGATCGCACCAGTGAGGCGTACCGTCGCATCCGGAACACGTTCCGCTTCCTGCTGTCGAACCTCTACGATTACGATCCCGCCGATGCCGTGGCGTTCGACGACATGGTCGAGCTCGACCGGTACGCGATGGTCACGCTGTCGGATCTGGTGCGCGACGTGACGGCCGCCTACGACGAATGGCGGTTCCACGCCGTCTACCGGCAGCTCTACGACTACTGCGGGGCCGATCTGTCCTCGTTCTACCTCGATGTGCTCAAGGACCGCCTCTACGCGGACGGGGCCGATTCGCGTGAGCGGCGCAGCGCCCAGACTGTCTTGGCGGCGATGCTCTCGGCGATGGTGCGCCTCGTGGCGCCGATCCTGACGTTCACTTCGGAGGAGATCTGGCAGACCATGCCGGAGACCATGCGCCAAGGCGTGCCCTCGGTGCAGCTTGCCGGCTGGCCCGACATCGCGATCGATGAAGCGACCGCGGCTCCGTTGCGAGACGCCTACGGTGTCGTGCTCCAGGTGCGCGAAGTCGTGACGAAGGCGCTCGAGGACGCCCGCGCCACCGGCCTCGTGGGAAAGAGCCAGGAGGCGGCCCTGAGTATCTCGGCGCCTGACGCCATGGTCGAAGTCCTGAGCGCCCGGCCCGCGTTGATCGATCTCTTCATGGTCGCTGTCACGTCGCTCGCGGGTGGCGCGGAGGACGTGTCCGTCGTCGTCTCCCGTGCCGAGGGGGAGAAGTGCCCCCGGTGCTGGAACATCCGTACCGACATCGGATCGGACAGCGCTCACCCGGACGTCTGCGCTCGCTGCGCTGCGGTCCTGACGCGTCGCTGACACGGCTTACGATGGTATAATCAAAGCGTGGCTGCGACCCCCGCCCACTGCGGGGGTCGCGTCTATCGTGGATGAGATCATCCACCTCACGAATCGACCGGAGGACCATTGACCATGGACGCAGCGACGCTCGCAACCATCAAGACCGCGCTCGAAGCGGAGCGAGATCGGCTCGCCCATGAGATCAGCGACATGGAGCGGGACAGCGCCACCAGCCTCTCCGACGCCTCCGGCGAGAACAACTACCGCGATCACATGGCGGATCAGGGCACTGCGACGTTCGGCAAGGAACTCGACATGACGCTCGAGGGCAATGCCCGCGAGCTGCGCGCATCGGTCATCGCGGCGTTGGAGCGCATCGAGGCGGGCACATTCGGCACGTGCCTGCGCTGTGGCCAGCAGGTCGGACCCGATCGACTCACCGCCATGCCCGCCGCCGCTCTCTGCATCGAATGCAAGGAGTGGGAGGAATCGCGCTAGTGCGGCGTCGCGGCGCGGCTATCACCGCGGCGATCGGCGCGATCGTCCTCGTGGCGGACCAGGTGACCAAGGTCTTCGTCCGGGCCGAGCTGTCTCCTCCGGGCACATCGGTCCCGCTTCTGGGCGATGTGCTGCGCCTCACCTACGTGCGCAATCTGGGAGCGTCCTTCGGGATGATGCCCGGCTACCGGCCACTCTTCGTTGCGGTCTCCATCGGGGTGCTGATCGCCATCGCGGCGTTCGTCGTTCGCAGGAGCCCGCAGAGGCCGTGGGTGCTCGTCGCACTCGGGTTGGTCGCCGGCGGTGCGCTCGGGAATCTCATCGATCGCATGTACTTCGGTTGGGTCACCGACTTCCTCCAGATCCCTTTCGAGTTCCCTGTCTTCAACGTCGCAGATTCCGCGGTGGTCGTCGGTGTCTCCATGCTCGTGTGGTGGCTGCTGTTCGGCCCCGCTCCCGAGCAACCGGTGCCGTCGGCGATCGCCGATACGAAGGATGGTGAGTAGAGTGGCGCAAGAGACGAGCGACACGCTCACATACCAGGTCCGTGGCGAGGACATCGGCATGAGGATCGACGTGCTGGTCTGTGAGAGCGGGATGCTGCCGAGCCGTGCGATGGCCCAGAAACTCATCGAGCGGAACTGTGTGCGGGTCAACGGGCTCACGGTCAACAAGCGCTACAAGGCGCGCAGCGGCGACCGCATCAGCGTGGAGGTGCCGCCCTCGGAGAGCTCCGACCTGGTGGCCGAGGACATCGAACTCGACATCCGCTTCGAGGACGAGTCGCTCATCGTGCTGTCCAAAGCCGCGGGGATGGTGACGCACCCGGCCCACGGGCACTGGTCGGGCACGCTCGTGCATGCTCTGCTCGGCTACTCACCCGATCTGGGCACTCTGGCGGGCGAGGAGCGGCCGGGCATCGTGCACCGCCTGGACAAGGACACGTCCGGATTGATGATCGTGGCGAAGAACGACGACGTGCAGCGCGCCCTGCAATCGATGATCCAGCAGCGGTTGGTCGAGCGCCGCTACATCACACTGGTCCACGGGCGGATCGTCCCGGACACAGGGATGATCGATGCCCCGATCGGAAGGCATCCCAAGGAGCCCCGCAAGATGTGGGTCAGCGACGCGGCGGGAGCACGTCAGGCCGTCACCTCGTTCCGCACGCTGGAGCGCTTCGAGTCGGACGGGATCGACGAGGGCTATACCTTGATCGAGTGCAAGCTCCAGACGGGGCGGACCCACCAGATCCGCGTCCATCTCGCGTACATCAAACATCCGGTCGTCGGCGATCCGCTCTATGGCCGACGCAAGCTGCGGGAGGACCTCGGTCTCACCAGGCAGTTCCTGCAGAGTTATTCGCTGGCGTTCGATCACCCCGTCACGGGTGAGCGCATCGCGCTGACCGACCATCTCCCCGAGGACCTTGCGACCGCGCTCCGGTCGATCGCGGACCGCAGTGACGGCCGCACCCCCGTTGGTGACGAAGTCGTTCCCCAGCTCTTCGAAGGCCCCGGCTCCACCGGCGTCTGACGCCGCCCATCGGCCACGGGTATGGGATATACGTGGAGATTGGCCGCCGGATACGCGTCGGACCCGTACGACACGGTATTCTCGAATCCGGTCCGGTGACACCCGGCCTCAAGGTCCGGTCGAGAAAGAGGGCATGATGGAGACCACGCAGCGGATACTCCTGGTCGAGGATGAACGTTCCATCCGCGATGCTGTCACGGCTTATCTCGAGCGCGAGGGCTATTGGGTCACTCCCGTCGCCGACGGCGCGGAGGCGCTCGAGCAGGCGGGGCGCAAGGCCTTCGACCTCGTCGTCCTCGATCTCAACCTCCCCAAGGTCCCCGGCGAGGAAGTCTGCCGCCGGATCCGGGACAACTCGGACGTGCCGATCATCATGCTCACCGCGAAGGGTGCGGAGGAGGAGCGGATACGCGGCTTCGAGATCGGCGCCGACGACTACCTGGTCAAGCCCTTCTCGCCGCGTGAGCTCATCGCCCGCGTCCGCGCGCTGATACGACGCGCGCATGCGGAGTCGGACCCCCAGCGCGACCGGATGGACTTCGGCGACCTCGTGATCGAGCTGCGCGCTCACCGAGTCTATGTCGGAGGGGTCGAGGTCGAGTTGACCGCCAGCGAGTACAAGTTGCTGGTCACTCTGGCGAGGTATCCGGGTCGCGTCTACCCGCGGATGGAACTGGTCGAGAAGGTGCTCGGCTACGATTTCGAGGGCTACGAGCGCGCGATCGACTCGCATGTGAAGAACCTCCGCGCGAAGCTCGATGACGATCCGCGCGATCCTCGCTTCATCCAGACGGTCACCGGCGTCGGCTATCGGTTCGAACCGCGTCCGGTGGGGGACGAGGCTCCGGCGCCGTGAAGCGGATCGGCCTCGGCGTCCAGCTGGGATTCGCGTTCGCCGTGGTCGCGGCGTCCACGGCGCTGCTCGTCGCCATCGTGATGTCCGTGACGTGGCAGGGTATCTTCGAGAGCTACGTCCGCGAGCGGGTCCAGGACAGCGCTGCCACCTTCGCGAACATGGCGGGGGCATCCTTCGTGACTTACGGCCGATGGGACAGTCGCGGCCTGTTCCGCTTGTCCGCGGCCGCTCGCAGCTACAGCTTGCGCGCCCAGGTGATCGATGCACACGACGTCGTGCTCGCCGACAGCTCCTACCTGACGGGGGAGGAGCCGCTGCCCGGTGTCGCGGGCGGAGTGCAGACCGCGCTTCCCACCACGGGGAGTCCGGCCCCGATGAGCGAGCCTGTCGTCACCGCGCCCGTGTACGTGGGCTCGGTCCGTGTGGGTTCGGTCCGCGTCGCGTCCGCTTCGCCGGGGTCGCTCCTCACAGATTCCGACACCCAGTTCCGCGACGCATCCTCGTCCGGGCTCGCCTTGGCGGCGGTGCTGGCCGTGGCTTTGGCCACCGCCGGCGGCCTGCTCTACTCGCGCGTGTTCGCCAGACCCATCGAGCGCGTCACGAGGGCCGCGGCCGCACTGCGCGCCGGGGACCGTGATGCGCGCACCGGCATGTCGGGGGATGACCCGATGGGGGTGCTCGGCAAGACGTTGGATGAGATGGCGGAATCGATCCAGGCGGAACGCGAGTCCGAGCGTAGGCTGACGGCCGACGTGGCTCACGAGTTGCGCACGCCCCTGCAGGCGATCCAGGCGACCGTGGAAGCGATCCAGGACGGTGTTCTGCCGGCTGACGGGGAGCACCTCGGCATCGTTCGCGACGAGACTGTCCGCCTCGGACGGCTCGCGGACTCGATCCTCGAGCTCTCGCGACTGGAGAACCGCAGCGTCCAGTTCCGCCTCGCTCCCGTGGACCCGTCGGTAGCCCTGCACCGGGCTGTGGACAGCCACAGGGCGTTGCTCGAGTCGCTCGAACTGACACTCGATACGGACATCGCGGAAGGCGCGACGGTCTCGGCGGACCTCGATCGGCTCACACAGGCGTTCTCGAACCTGCTCGGTAACGCGGCCCGCTACACGCCGGCCGGTGGGTCCGTCCAAGTCAAGCTCGTGTGCGACCCCAAGCAGGCGACCATATCTGTTCGGGACTCCGGCATCGGCATCCCCGAGGACCAGCACGATCGCGTGTTCACGCGGTTCTGGAGGTCCGAGGCGGCGCGTGAGCGCTCTCGTTCGGGATTCGGCGTCGGGCTGGCCATGGTCCGCGAGATCGTCGAACAGCATGAGGGCTCGGTGGCATTCCACTCGAACGATCCGGACCCGGGTACCACCTTCGAGATCCGTCTGCCTCTCGTGAAGAAGCGCCAGAAGGTCTGACGTCCGGTGCTTCCATTCCTTCTCCCGGTGCGGTACTGTCGGTTCGACCTTTAATCCGGTTCCGTGAGGCCGGCAAGGGACGACACAAGAACGCGACACCAGCATCGATCACCTGTCGCGGGAGCAGACCTCCGCTTGTCTCGATGCCTTTCGCCAAGCCGCGGAAGGCGTCTTTTTGTGTAGCCGGGCCCCCTTACGGGCGGACACGGCGCGGAAGGTGGGTGGACGATGGAGAACCGCACGAAAGCCGTGGTCATGGACGCGACGGCCGTCGACCGCGCGATCACGCGTATCGCGCATGAGGTGCTCGAATCGAACAAGGGCGCCGACGGCCTCGCGTTCGTCGGCATCGTCACGCGTGGCGCGCATCTCGCGCAGCGTCTGGCGGACCGGGTGCTCGAGATCGAAGGCGCGAAGGTACCGGTCGGGACGCTCGACATCTCCTTTTACCGCGACGATGTATCAACGCGTCTGAACCCCGAAGTGCATCGGACGGACCTTCCGTTCGGGATCTCGGGGATGTGCGTGGTGCTCGTCGACGACGTGCTCTTCACGGGGCGCACGATCCGCGCCGCGATGGATGCACTGATGGACTACGGACGCCCTTCATGTGTCCGTCTCGCAGTGCTCGTGGACCGCGGGCATCGCGAGCTTCCCATCCGCGCCGACTTCGTCGGAAAGAACGTCCCCACGTCAGGGCGCGAGCGGGTACGGGTGCATCTCACCGAGACCGACGGCGAGGACGTTGCGTTCATCGCCGAGGGCGAGGAGGTGCCGGCATGCTGAGCTCCCGTCACATCCTCGGTATGGACGATCTGTCGACCGAGGACATCAACAGGATCCTGGAGACTGCCGAGTCGTTTGCCGCGGTCAACGAGCGTCGCATCAAGAAGCTGCCGACACTGCGCGGACTCACGATCGTCAATCTCTTCCTCGAGCCGTCCACGCGCACGCGGACGAGCTTCGAGATCGCTGCGAAGCGTCTGTCTGCCGACGGCATCAACTTCACCGCCAGCGCTTCCGCCACCGTCAAGGGTGAGTCGCTGCGGGACACCGCCGCAACACTCGCCGCGATGTCGTGCGACCTGGTCATCATCAGGCACAAGTACGCGGGAGCCCCGCGCATCCTCTCCGAGATGATGGACTGCCCGGTGGTCAACGGCGGCGACGGCATGCACGAGCATCCGACGCAGGCCCTGCTCGACCTCTTCACGATGAAGCAGCGGCTCGGCCACCTCGAAGGGCTGCGGGTCGGCATCGTCGGCGACATCGCTCACTCGCGTGTGGCCGGCTCGTTGATCCCGGCGCTGCTGAAGGTCGGGGCTGTCCCCGTCGTCATCGCACCGCCGACCCTGCTGCCTTCCCGCCCGGACGTGATGGGCGCCGAAGTCTCGTGGGACCTCGACGAGGTCCTGCCGACGCTCGACGTCGCCTACATGCTTCGGATCCAGATGGAGCGCGCCGAAGGGATGCCGTTCCCTTCCTTGCGCGAGTACGCCCGCTTCTACGGTATGAACTCGACGAGGTTGGCCGCGATGAAGCCGACGGCGATCGTGATGCATCCGGGCCCGATGAACCGTGGCGTGGAGATCTCGGCCGATGTGGCCGATTGCGAGCGTTCGCTGGTGCTGGAACAGGTCGAGTCCGGGGTCGCCGTCAGGATGGCCGTCATGTATCTGCTCTTGGGAGGTGCCGACAGTGGCGCTGCTGCTTAAGAACGCTCGCGTTGTGGATCCGGCTGTCGGACTCGACGCCGTATGCGACATCGTCATCCGTGACGGCGTGATCGCTGAGATCGGCACCGACCTGAAGATCGCCAAGGGCGAGACCGTGGAGTGCGCCGAGAAGATCGTGCTGCCGGGACTCGTGGACGTGCACACGCACCTGCGCGAACCCGGGCGTGAAGATGAAGAGACCGTGCGCTCCGGCACGAGGGCGGCCGCCCACGGTGGGTTCACCGCCATCTGCGCGATGCCGAACACCGAGCCCGTGATCGACGAGGGCTCATCCGTGCGGTTCCTGCGCGAGCGTGCCGAAGCGGAGGGCGCGGTCCGCGTCTACCCGATCGGCGCCATCACCGCCAAGCAGGAGGGCCGTGCGCTCGCTGAGATCGGCGACATGGTGTCCGAGGGCGCCGTGGCGTTCTCTGACGACGGTCGTGGCGTCCAGGACAGCGGCATGATGCGCCTGGCCATGGACTACACGAAGCGCTTCGGCGCACCCATCATCAGCCACTGCGAGGACGAGTCGCTCGTGAGCAAGGGCGTCGTCAACGAGGGCGTCGTGTCGACCCGGCTCGGATTGTCGGGCTGGCCGGCCGCGGCCGAGGAGATCCAGGTGGCACGTGACCTTCGACTCGCCGAACTCACCGGGTGCCGCCTGCACCTCGCGCACCTTTCCACCGCCGGGTCGGTCGAACTCGTACGCCGAGCGAAGGCCGCCGGCCTTCCCGTGACCTGCGAGGTCACGCCGCATCACCTGTTCCTCACCGAGGACGACATCACCGACCTTTACGACACCAACCTGAAGATGAATCCGCCACTGCGTACCGCAGCCGATGCCGCGGCCCTGCTCGCCGGCCTGCTCGATGGCACGGTCGACTGCATCGCCACGGATCACGCCCCGCACGCCCCGCACGAGAAGGCCCTCGAGTTCGAGTTGGCTCCCTTCGGGACCACCGGACTCGAGACCGCCCTGTCGCTTGTGATCACCCATCTCGTGGTGGCCAAGAAGGCGACCTGGCAGCAGGTCGCCGAGTGGATGTCGGTCGGTCCGCGGCGGGCGCTCGGACTTCCGGCGGTGCGGATCGAGGTCGGTGCGATCGCCGATCTGACCGTCGTCGATCCAGAAGCCAAGGTCGACGTGACCCGGGAATGGTTCGTGAGTCGCAGCCGCAACTCGGCCTTCACGGGGCACAAGCTTCTCGGGAAGGCGAGCGATGTGCTCGTCGGCGGGTATTTCGCGCTCCGTAACGGTAAGGTGGTCGTGTGACACGCACGCAGACATCGGCGCGACCTGATGCAGGTGGTGAGGAGTGAGCTTGAGCGGATCTGTTCGAGCGATACTCGCGCTCGAGGACGGCACCGTCTTCGAGGGCTGGTCCTGCGGCGCCGCCGGGGAGGCCTTGGGCGAGGCCGTCTTCAACACCTCGCTGGCGGGCTATCAGGAGGTCGTGACCGACCCCAGCTATGCCGGTCAGATCGTTACGATGACGATGCCTCAGATCGGCAACTGCGGCGTCAACGGCGCGGACATGGAGTCCCGCGGTGCGTTCCTGAGCGGGCTCGTCGTGCGCGAGATGAGCCGCATCCCTTCGTCGTGGCGCAGCGAGATGTCGCTGCCGGACTTCCTGTGCGCCCAAGGTGTCGTCGCGATCCAAGGGGTCGACACCAGGAGACTCACCAGGCACCTGCGCGAGCGCGGTGCGATGCGTTCCATCATCTCCACGGTCGATCTCGACCCGGCATCACTCGTCGCAAAGGCGGTGGCGTCGCCCGGTCTCGTGGGGCGGGACCTCGTGCGTGAGGTCTCCGTCGCTTCAGCGTACGAATGGGGGAGCGAAGACCCCACCGGGTGCCTGCCGATCGACACCGGCATACTGTCGGTCCGGCCGACCTACCGGGTGGTCGCGTTCGACTCAGGCGTCAAGTTCAATATCCTCAGGCGTCTCGCGGAAGCCGGATGTGCGGTCCGCGTGGTGCCTCCGACGACGTCGGCCGCCGAGGTCCTCGAGCTGGGGTGCGACGGTGTGTTCCTGGCCAACGGCCCCGGCGACCCCGCCGCGGTCGATTATCTCTACCGCACGGTCCGCGAGCTTCTGGGAGTCGTTCCGATCTTCGGGATCTGCCTCGGTCATCAGATGCTGGCGCTCGCCGTCGGAGCGGACACCTTCAAGCTGCGCTACGGCCATCGCGGCGGCAACCAGCCGGTCATGAACCTGCTCACGGGGCGCGTGGAGATCACGAGCCAGAACCACGGGTTCTGCGTCGACTTCGGTTCGATCGGAGAGCTCGATGTCGAGCTGAGCGGCGGTCTCGACATCGATGCGGGCGATGTGCGCGCATGGGTGGAGGCGGGTGTCGCTCCCGTTGTCCGCAGCGAGGCATACGGCCCGGTGCAGCTCACGCACGTCAACCTCAGCGACATGACCGTCGAGGGCCTGCGCGTGCTCGATCGTCGCGCGTTCTCGGTCCAGTACCACCCGGAGGCGGCTCCCGGGCCGCACGACGCGCGCTATTTGTTCGGGGCTTTCACCGCGCTCATGGATGGGCGTGGCGAGTATCTGTCCGCTGCGGATCCGCGCTTCGCCTCTGGGGGCGCGGCACCCGCGAAGATGGGGGGTTAGGCAATGCTCAAAACGGTCCTGCTGCCGATCGACTTCAGCGCCGACTCGGAGCTGGTGCTGCAGTTCTGCACCGGCCTCCAGGAGCTCGGTGTCCGACTCGTCGTGTGCTGCCACGTCGTGGATACCGCGGGGCTCGAAGGCCCGGTGATCGCGGCCGCGATCGACGCGGCGCGCGATCGTGTGCGCCTGGCAACGAAACCGCTGACGGACGCAGGGTTCGACGTCGAGGTCCGGCTGCCGACCGGCGACCCGGAGCGAGAGCTGTTGGCGCTCGCGATGGAGGACCACGTCGACGCGGTCGTCTGCGGTACGAGCGGCAAGACGCTCGCGGACCGGATGCTGTCGGGGTCCGTATCCGAGCGCCTGGCGAGCAGTTCTGGCATCCCGGCCCTGACCGTGCGCTACGACCTGTTGCGTGGCGCGGCCGACCCCGCCGCGCTGGCGCGCACGTTCGGCCGCATGCTGATCGTACCGACCGACTTCTCGGGCACCGCTGCCCGGGCCCTCAACGTCGCGCTCTCGCTACCCAAGCGGGCCGTCGGCACGATCCGGCTGCTGCACGTCCTGCCTGCGGCCAAGGATGCCGCGAGGACCCTGCAGCAGGAGACCGGCGCCGAGTTCCAGCTGCGCAACCTCGCATCGATCGCAAAGGAGCGCGGACTGTGTGCGACCCCGGTCATCGGCCATGGGCCGCCCGAGAGCGCCATCCTGAACGAGATCGATGCCAGTGGCGGGACCGGCATCGTGGTCGGATCTCGTGGGCGTACACCGCTGCAGGAGGTGCTCATGGGCTCGGTCTCGATGACGCTCATGCGCCAGGCGTCCTGCCCCGTACTGATCGTCCCTTAACGCCCGTTCCACCCTCAAAGGAGACACGTGCCGCGCCGCGACGACATACATACGATCCTCGTGATCGGTTCCGGACCGATCGTGATCGGCCAGGCGTGCGAGTTCGACTACTCGGGCGCCCAGGCCTGCAAGGTGCTGCGCGAGGACGGCTACCGCGTGGTGCTCGTCAACAGCAATCCGGCGACGATCATGACCGACCCCGAGTTCGCCGACAGGACCTACATCGAGCCGGTCACCCCCGAGTTCATCACCAAGGTGATCGAGGCGGAGCGGCCGGACGCGCTCCTGCCGACGCTCGGCGGCCAGACGGGCCTGAACTGCGCTGTGGCGCTCGCCGAATCGGGAGTGCTCGAGCGCTACGGTGTTGAGATGATCGGCGCCAAGCTGGACGTCATCAAGAAGGGCGAGGACCGGCGCCTGTTCGCTGCCGCGATGGGCGCCATCGGGCTCGAGGTGCCGCGGGGTGACTACGCCTATGTGGTGAGCGACGCTGAACGCTTTGCGGGAACACTCGGGTTCCCGGTCGTCATCCGGCCTTCGTTCACCATGGGCGGTGCGGGCGGCGGTATCGCATACAACATCGACGAGTTGCGCGAGATCGTGAGTCACGGCCTCGCTCTGTCCCCGATCGGCGAGGTGCTGGTCGAGGAGAGCGTGATCGGCTGGAAAGAGTACGAGATGGAGGTCATGCGCGACGTCAACGACAATGCCGTGATCGTGTGCTCCATCGAGAACATCGACGCCATGGGTGTCCACACCGGCGACTCGATCACCGTCGCTCCCGCTCAGACGCTCACGGACCGTGAGTACCAGACGATGCGTGACGCCAGCCTGGCGATCCTCCGCGAGATCGGGGTCGAGACCGGTGGCAGCAACGTGCAGTTCGGCGTCAACCCGGTCGACGGCCGCATGGTCGTCATCGAGATGAACCCCCGCGTGTCGAGAAGCAGTGCGCTCGCCTCGAAGGCGACCGGTTTCCCGATCGCCAAGATCGCGGCGAAGCTCGCGGTCGGTTACACGCTCGATGAGATCAGCAACGACATCACCAAGGTCACGCCCGCCTGCTTCGAGCCCTCGATCGACTACACCGTGGTCAAGGTCCCGCGGTGGGCGTTCGAGAAGTTCAAGGGTACGGACACGACGCTCACCACACGCATGAAGTCGGTGGGCGAGGTGATGGCGATCGGCCGCACGTTCACCGAGGCGCTCGGCAAGGCGTTCCGCTCGCTCGAGAACGGGCGCACGGGCCTGGGCGCCGACGGGCACGACAAGTTCGACGAGCTGAAGTTCGACCGGGGGTTGACGGTACCCAACGAGAACCGGATGTACTACGTCGCCGATGCGCTGTGGCGCGGCCGCAGCGTCGAAGAGGTCTCGTCTCTCACGCGTATCGACCCTTGGTTCCTGGACAGGGTGCAATCTATAGTCGAGGTAGAGGGTATGGTTCGCAAGGTGTCGGTCGACGAGATCGACGCCGCGCTCATGCGCACGGCCAAGCAGCACGGGCTCTCCGACCCGCAACTGGCCTACCTGATGGGGACTGACGAGGCCGCCGTACGCGCTCGCAGGCTCGCGCTGGGCGTGAAGGCGACCTTCAAGTCGGTGGATACCTGCGCAGGCGAGTTCCTGGCCACGACCCCGTACTACTACAAGACGTACGAGGAAGAGAGCGAGGTCACTCCGGCGACCCGGCCGCGCGTGATGATCCTCGGAGCCGGCCCCAACCGCATCGGTCAGGGCATCGAGTTCGACTACTGCTGCGTCCACGCTTCCTACGCGCTGCACGACGCCGGGTTCGAGACCGTCATGGTCAACTGCAACCCCGAGACCGTCTCCACCGACTACGACACCTCGGACCGCCTCTACTTCGAGCCCGTCACCTTCGAGGACGTCATGGACATCGTCGAGGTCGAGAAGCCGGTGGGAGTGCTCGTCACCTTCGGCGGGCAGACCCCGCTCAAGCTGGCCCGCGCGCTCGAGGACGCCGGCGTGCCGATCCTGGGGACGAAGCCGGAGGCCATCGATCTCGCCGAAGACCGGGAACGTTTCGCGGAGGTCCTCGACCGGCTCGAGATCGCCTATCCGGCAGCGGGCACCGTGCGCTCCGCGGACGAGGCGGTGGCGGTCGCGGCCCGGATCGGCTATCCGCTCCTGGTCCGTCCGAGCTACGTGCTCGGCGGCCGGGGCATGGTCATCGCCTACAACGAGGAGTACCTGCTCAAGCATATGGCCGAGGCCGTGATCGTGAGTCCTGACCACCCGGTGCTGCTCGACCGGTTCCTTGAAGGGGCCATCGAGGTCGACGTCGACGCGGTGTGCGACGGCCGCGAGGTGTACATCGGCGGCGTCATGGAGCACATCGAGGAGGCGGGCATCCATTCGGGTGACTCCGCATGCTGCATCCCGCCGTTCACGCTCTCCGAGACCATCAGCGACCTCATACGCGAGCAGACCCGTCGGATCGCACTCGAGATCGGGACCCACGGCCTCATCAATATCCAGTTCGCGGTCAAGGACGAGACGCTCTATGTGATCGAGGTCAACCCGCGTGCTTCGCGCACCGTGCCGTTCGTGAGCAAGGCGACCGGCGTGCCGCTCGCGAAGGTCGCCGCACGCGTCATGGCCGGCGAGATGTTGTCGGAGCTCGGGTTGCCGCCGGAATCGCGCGAGACGGGCCGCTTCTGCGTCAAGGAGGCCGTCATGCCGTTCGGCCGGTTCCCGGGCGCCGACTCGGTGCTCGGACCGGAGATGAAGTCGACGGGCGAGGTCATGGGCTCGGCCACTGACTTCCCCGCTGCCTATGCGAAGAGCCAGCTCGCGATCGACTACTCGCTTCCCACGGCGGGCCGGGCGTTCATCTCGGTGTGCGATCGCGATAAGCGGTCCATCGTCGGCGTGGCGCGTCATCTGCACGCACTGGGCTTCGAGGTTCTCTCGACGCGCGGCACCGCCCGCACACTGCGGGCCGCGGGCATCCCGGTCACCGAGGTGCTCAAAGTCCACGAGGGGCGCCCCAATATCGCCGATGCGATCACGAACGGCGAGGTTCACCTCGTGATCAACACGCCGTTCGGGCGCGAGACCCGCAGCGACGGGTATCACATCCGCGCCGCGGCCATCCGTCACGGTGTGACCAACATCACCACCATGGAAGCCGCGCAGGCGGTCGTACAGGCGATCCAGGCGGTCCAGGAGGACAGGCTCGGCATCAGCGCTCTTCAGGACTCCGAGCAGTGGTCGCCGCCGGCTCCGCGCGATGGAGCGTCTCGGAACGCGACGGTGGGTTCGTGAGCTGTGCCGATCCCGATAGTCGTTCGCACCCGCTCTTGGAGCGGGTCGTGGTCGTGGCGAACGAACGGGTGGCCGAGGGAGTCGGGCTCGTCGTGGTGCGAGCGCCGCGGATAGCCGCCACGATCGCCCCCGGTCAGTTCGTTCACCTGCGCATCGCGACGGGCGCGGACTTCCTGCTGAGGCGTCCATTCTCCGTGCACCGCTGCGGCGACGGCACCATCGAGGTCCTGTATCAGGTGCTGGGGCGCGGCACGGCGGCTTTGGCCGGCGCCTCCCGCGGTGACGAGATGGACGCGATCGGCCCCCTCGGGCATGGTTGGGACGTGCCGGACGGCGTCGCCCACGCGCTGCTGGTCGCGGGCGGACTCGGCGCCGCGCCGCTCGGGATGCTCGCGGAGCAGCTCGCGGCACGCGGCGTCGCCGTGAGCGTCGCACTCGGCGCACCGAATGCGGGTCGCCTGATGGCGCGGGACCTGTTCGAATCGGTCGCGCGCCGGGTCGAGGTCGCCACCGATGATGGAAGCGCGGGCGAGCGCGGGTTCGTCACCGTCGTGAGCGAGCGCCTGCTCGTCTCCGACCGTCCCGACATCGTCTACGTGTGCGGCCCGGAGGTCATGGCGCGAGCGGTCGCCGCCCAGGCCGCGGCCGCCGCCGTGCCGTGCCGCGTCTCGCTCGAACGGCTGATGGCGTGCGGCATCGGCGCGTGTCTATCGTGCGTGGTCACGACCGTGAGCGGCCAGAAGCGTGCCTGCGTCGACGGTCCCGTGTTCGATGCCGAGGAGGTGTGCTGGGATGGAACAGAGATCCCCCCTCGGCACTAGCGTTCCCGTTGGTGCGTTCGGTGTGGACATGAGCGTGGATCTCGCGGGGCTGGCTCTCCGCAATCCCGTGATGACCGCTTCGGGAACGTTCGCGTCGGGCCGTGAATACGCCGACTTCGTCGATCTGTCGCGTCTGGGCGCGCTCGTGACCAAGGGAGTCTCCCTCGAGGCCTGGGCCGGCAACGCTTCGCCGCGCATCGCCGAGACCGCGAGCGGCATGCTCAACTCGATCGGGCTCCAGAACCCGGGCGTCGAGGCGTTTTGCGCGCGCGACCTGTCCTGGCTCGGAACGCGCGACGTGCCGGTCGTCGTCAACGTCTCGGGACACTCGCCCGAGGAGTACGTAGCGGTCGTGGAGCGGTTCGAGGCGGAGTCCGGCGTCGCGGCCTACGAGATTAACATCTCGTGCCCGAACGTGGATGAGGGCGGCATGGCCTTCGGCACCTCCTGTGTTCCTGCGGCTGCTGTGACGCGAGCGGTCCGCGCCGTGACGCGTCGGCCGGTGATCGTGAAGCTCTCGCCGAACGTGACGGACATCGCTGAGATCGCGCTGGCCGTCGAAGCCGAGGGCGCCGATGCGGTCTCGCTGATCAACACCCTGCTCGGTATGGCGATCGACGCCGATACGCGGCGCCCCAGGCTCGCTCGCACGGTAGGCGGGCTGTCCGGCCCGGCGATCAAGCCGGTGGCCCTGCGCATGGTGTGGCAGGTGGCGAAAGCCGTCCGTGTCCCGGTCATCGGCATCGGCGGGATCATGACGGGCACCGACGCCGTGGAGTTCCTGCTCGCGGGGGCGTCAGCGATACAGGTGGGGACGGCGAACTTCGTCGACCCCACCTCGGCCATCCGCGTGCTCGATGGCATCGAGGAGTACTGCGTTCGGCACGAGGTCGCCCGGGTGCGGGACCTGGTGGGAGCGCTGGAGGCGTGAAGAAGGACGACATGACGGGAGGGCCACTCATGCGCGATCGCATCATCGTCGCACTGGATCAACCCGACCTCGACAGCGCGCTCGTGTGCGCCCGTTCACTCGTGGGGCACGCGCGCTGGGTGAAGGTCGGCATGACGCTCTACTATCGAGAGGGGCCGGCCGCCGTCGCGGCGATGCGGGACCTCGGGTTCGATGTGTTCCTCGACCTGAAGCTGCACGACATCCCGCATCAGGTGGAAGGCGCCGCACGTGCGATCGGGGCGCTCGGGGCGGGGATGCTCACGCTCCACGCCAGCGGGGGAGCCGACATGATGGAGGCGGCCGTCCGCGGTGCCCGCGCAGGTGCAGCCGATGCCGGCATGCCCGCCCCGGCGGTCATCGCGGTCACCGTGCTCACGAGCATGGACGCCGAGGCGCTCGCTTCGGTGGGAGTGGCGGATTCGCCCGCGGACCAGGTCGTCGGTCTTGCGGCGCTGGCCCGGACCGCCGGAGTCGACGGCGTCGTGTGCTCTCCGCAGGAGGCCGCCGAGATGCGCGCGCTCTTGGGACCCGATGCGCTCGTCGTCACTCCCGGGGTGCGTCCGGCCGGCTCGGAGTCGGCAGACCAGTCCCGTGTCGCGACGCCGGCTGCGGCGCTCGCGGCGGGCGCGTCCCACATCGTCGTCGGCCGGCCCATCACCGGCGCGACGGACCCCGCGATCGCATTCGAGAAGATCGTCCACGACGGGCAGGAGAACGCAGACAGATGACAGCAGCCATGAACGACCACGAGGTGCTCGGGGCGCTGCAGGACGCTGACGCGATCCTGACGGGTCACTTCAGCCTTACGAGCGGTCGGCACTCCGATCGCTACGTCCAGTGCGCACGCGTCCTGGAGGACCCGGCGCTGGTGACGCGGCTCGCCGGCGCCATCGTCGAGCGATTGGGCGACCGTGGTATCGATCTGGTCGCGGCCCCGGCGGTGGGCGGGATCATCATCGGGTTCGCTGTCGCGCAGGCCCTGGGTGTCAAGTTCATCTTCAGCGAGCGCGAGGGTGGAGCCATGACCTTCCGTCGAGGGTTCGACGTCGCTCCGGGAGAGCGCGTTCTCGTGGTCGAGGACGTGGTAACCACAGGTGGGAGCGTTGCCGAGGTGGTCGAACTCGTGCGCAGCGCCGGTGGCGACCCGGTGGCGGTGGCCTCGCTGATCGACAGGGGCGGGAAGAAGGCGTTCGATGTCGAGTTCTTGCCTTTGCTTAAACTAGAGGTTGAGTCTTGGGCACCGGATGAGTGCCGTCTCTGTGCCGAGCAGATGCCGCTCTACGCCCCGGGAAGCAGGTCTCTGGGCAAGTAGCGGTTGGCATCGTCGCAGGTAGGAGGTACCATCGACCTCGTGCGATGTGTCCGCTAAGCGGATCCGCGAAGCGGTTCCCGGCACGCACGAGTGGGCGTTCGGAGTCATTCCGGGCGTCCGACCGACGAGGAGGAACGATGGCGCTACCGAACCTGTCCGACGCCGATCGTCAGGCGGCGTTGAAGAAAGCGGCCGAGGCACGCGCCAAGCGTGCGGCGGTCAGGGCCGACGTGAAAGCCGGCAAGCTGAGCTTCGCCGACATCATGAAGCGGTCCGACGACCCGATCGTCGCTCGCATGAAGGTCTCCGCGTTGCTCGAGTCACTTCCCGGGTTCGGCAAGGCGAAGGCTGCACGCGTGATGCACGATCTCGAGATATCTGACAGCCGTCGGGTGCAGGGGCTGGGTGCCCGTCAGCGCGAGATGCTGATGGAGCGCCTCGGCAAGTAGCTACCGGTGACATCGTCCGAGATGCGCGTCGGCCATCTGTTCATAATCTCCGGACCTTCGGGCGCCGGCAAAGGAACACTCGTCAGGGAGCTCATCAACCGGATCCCCGACCTGTGGGTATCGGTCTCCGCCACCACGCGGACGCCGCGACCCGGTGAGCGCGATGGCGTCGACTACTACTTCCTCACCCCGGCCGAGTTCGAGGGTCGTGTGCGCGCGGGCGAGTTTCTCGAGCACGCGGAGGTCCATGGCAACCGGTACGGGACGATGCGTCGCCCCGTTGAGCGTCGCCTGACCCACGGCATGGATGCGATACTCGAGATCGACCCGCAGGGTGCCTTCCAGGTGCGGAAACACATGGGGCGATCGCGGCTCATCTTCGTCAAGGCACCGTCGCCTGAGGAGCTGGAGAAGCGCATCCGGCACCGCGGCGCCGAGACCGACGAGCAGATAAAGACGCGACTTGCGACCGCTCGTGGGGAACTAAGACTTGAGGGTACCTATGACCATGTGGTAATAAACGACGATGTACCTAGAGCGGTGGACGATCTCATCGCCTATATCCGCTCGGTCTCCGAACAAGACGCAAAGGATCTGTGAGCACCCATGGTCATCCAGCCCGAGATCGACGTTCTGCTTTCGAAGGTCGACTCCAAGTACACGCTGTGCACCGTCTCGGCGAAGCGCGCCCGTCAGATCAACGACATGCTGCACGGTGTCCGCGACCAGGCCCTGCTGACGATGTCGGCCACGCAGATCGCCCAGATCACTTCCACCAAGCCCCTGACGCTCGCCATGGAGGAGATCGCCGATGGCGATGTCGGCTATGAGCGCGTCAAGGACGGCATCAAGTAGCACGGAAGGACTCGTGACCGCTCCAGCGGACCGCACGAGCCGTCTGCTCGTTCTCGAGCCTTACCACGGGGGATCGCATCGCGCGGTCCTTCGTTGTCTGCTGCCCTCTCTCGGGTACTCCCATGACGTCCTGACCCTGC
>Ga0209125_1001663_pt1 | contig 19729 bp, 18 predicted proteins | sample BarGraIncub1131A_FD_184503 | JGI IMG/M metagenome (GOLD analysis project Ga0209125, IMG submission 184503) | Arctic peat soil microbial communities from Barrow, Alaska - Barrow Graham LP Incubations 11-31A (SPAdes) (version 2) | ecosystem: Environmental > Terrestrial > Soil > Wetlands > Peat...
AGCCGGGGCCTCGTATTTAGAAGGCTGCTTGAACGCGCGGTCTCAACGGGCCCGGTTACGGAGTGCGATGTAACAAACGGATATAACTGGGAGTAGCTGGATAGGTGGCTCTAACCGACTACCCCCCTATAATAAAATATAAAAATGTCCAAAAAAGAGAGTCTCTACCGTTAGGCTGAACTAATAACAATGAAACTGCTGCAGTAACGGCATTAACAAAAACATTTGTGTCCTTTGAAAAGTGTGGCTGGTCTATCGATGAAAGCAATATCAGCAATAACAGCCCGGACGTGAACCAAAAGTCGTTAAGCAAAAAGGAAAAATCTTGCCTTATATAAAAACCTAGTCCAACGAGTAGAAGGAATGAAAGTCCGAGTAACAAAAGTCTGTAAGTCTTTGTCATAAATTTTCCTTCTGTCGTAGTAGTTGGGGGTCAACTGTGACTTGGAGACCTCTTCTTCTAACGATTTAATTTTAAGGGTGTCCACTGAGTACAACCTCCTCCAATTTATTCCCTTTTTGCAAACTTGTGCCACGGTTTAAAGTCTTCACCCCCTTGTTCCTTTACTACGCCAAGCATTGAGCAAAAGCTTTTATAATCAACCAAGTCAAAGTTATCAAACTTCCTGCTAACCAACATTTTATCAGCACTATCTTGTGCTTCTCTAGAAAATTTCTTTGCTGTTGAAAGAACAACACCGCGACGAGCATCGTTCAGATACATTGCACCTATGAACTCACGTACTGTAGAAACGGCTTCTGAAGCAGTTGGTGATGACCGACGTTTTACCTGAATTAGAATCGGTGAGTCAGAATCAACCGCAATTAAGTCTATCCCGCCGTCATGAGATTGACCCACATGCAAAACATTACACTGATATACAGATGAAAATACATATTGCGCTATCTGTTCAAATTTCCGTGGATGCATGTGATACAAAAACTTTGGATTTGCGGATATTTCCCTAACAAGTTCAGCTAGTGGAGGTTCATGCGGCTCTAAGTTGTATCGTTTTACTACCGCATGCTTAAGAAATTCCCAATTAAGAGTATCTACCTTATCTATGTAGTCTTTCGCTTCTTCTACTTGATTGTTCAACTCCCACCAACCGCAAGTACTACATTCCCAAATATCTGTAGTCGCAATAATGTCGGCATTCCCCGTGTAACCGCTCTCACGAAAATTATAAACAAGTGGTGCGATTCGGTTGCAGAATGGACACCAACCCCTTTTTGAGAAGAAACGCTGTGGATTTGTTGGAACCTTGTCGGTTCGTAACTCAATCGCACTGAGCGGTCCTCGCTTTGCGTATTCATAGTTATCTTCAAGATAGTCAACGTAATTTAAAAGTATGTCCATGTAATGTCCTTACTCATAATTATGAGGCACACGAATAATATACGTGCAGTGGCTTCAAAGAAACGGCATTTTCTCCAACTTGGCCGAGGAGCACCAGCGGAGCGAAGCGGAGACTGTGTGTCGCCGACTTGCTGTAACTTCATCCTTTAGTTGCGTTTGTCCCACACAAGCGACTGTCGACGAATCTTCTAAAAAAGGAAAACATGCATAGAGCAAAGAGTCCTACACACGGGAAAATTAGTCGAATAATTTTTCCAAAATATGTAATGTTTCCGCTAACGGCGAAAAATAACGCACCAATTACGATTCCAGCCACAGATACTGCGAAATAGACTATAAGAAAAATATCTCGCAGTGTCTTGCGAAGTCGTTCAGGATCATTTGTCGCTTTGTAGAACTGCGCCAAAAAGCTTACGAGCGGAACCGCTAATCCAGCAGCTATTATTGATGATAGAGGGGATGGAATGAGTGTAGAACTTAATGCCAAACAAACGCTGATTGCTGTGATGTTATTGCGTAGTTTCTCAACCTTCTCTTTCTTTTCGAATTCTGGTAGAAGCCGATCGGTAATTATTGATTCAATGGTGCTATCTATCACACCTTGAGTTGGAGAGCTTGCAAGTTCATCCTGTATTCTTTTCCACTCCTTGTAGTGCTGAGAGACAGCGGCAGCATGGGCAGCCGATTGTTCCTTCAATACGGCAGAACGAGCGAGCGCAGGCAGATGCTCCTTGATCTGTTTCTCGATGCCTTCTCGCTGTGATTGAAGTTGCTTCAAGGTCTCTTCTGATATGTCTTTATCCACATGCCTTTTGACAAATTCAATGATCGCAGCTTGGCCCTTGGCTGCACGTCGTTGGTCTAAATACGCCATCAAAGTGACTACGCCAAAAAGAACACCTCCAGCGGTAGCCCCGTCCTGCCAAGTCAAACTGGCAAAGTATATTGAAATCGATTGCATTTAATTCTTCCTTATCTGTTCAACGCCAAAAGCCTGACCGGCCAGTCTTTGGGGCCGATCTTGGCGCTAGTTATACATTTCTTTTCTCAGTACACGCTTCTATGAACAGTTCTCCTAGTTCAGTCAAAATGTGCGAGTTATTAGATTCCACCTCAATATCCACATCGACGGTTAAATATTCCTTTTCGGGGTTGTTAGGAATCTCGAGCGTGCTTGAATTTGCGTACGTTTCTTGAACATGCTTTACGAGTCCCAATCGAATTACATTCGAGACTTCAAATTCTCTAAGGCCCTCATCTGGCAGATCCTCTGGCTGTTTAATTTTGTTTATTATTGTATATTCTTGGAAGTTGAGCATTTTGAGCTCTGTGTCAGCTGCTCGTTTTTTCCTCTCTAACTCCCAGTACTCCGGAGAGTATCTCTGTTTAGAGTTATTTGTTAATTCTTCCATTTGTTTAGCTAGCTCATTACTTGTGACGGATAAGCCGAGCTCGATTGAAGGTCTTTCCGATTTAAATTTTTCCAGTTCTTTAGTGAGTTTTTTAATCCTATCTTTCTTTTCCTGTTGGACCACTTCCAGAAACGTAAACTCATTGGTTGATAATTGACCTAAAATATAAGGAAAAACGTGATTTTGAATGTTCTGTTCTGAATCAACCATATTAGAAAGCAAGGTTGCCCATTTGTCTTGTAACGTTTCATCCTCTTCTAAAGCTGCCCCGTCGAGTAAAGGACAAAGCAATTTAAGAGAGATCACTTTTGGCGAAATATTATTTATTTCACAACATTCTTTCGCCTTATTAAGAATCCTCACCTGATTCTTAAACTTCCACAATGCAACGCTATCTCGGACGAGGAGCCCAGCCTCTTCAATTGCAGGGGAGACCAATTTGTCCAAGAACTGTTTTGCCATATCTATGCTTTTCTCAAGTACGGTCGACGTTATATCAAACTTTTGGGACATTAAGTGATTCCTCTTTTTGTATAACTCGTTATTGATGAGAAACTTGCCATCTACCCGCGTTTTTAAATTTAAAAAAATAGCGGTTTTCGTGGTTGACACAACTTGCTGGTTATATAGCCTTTTAAATGATGAAATGTTCCGTTTGGCTGGATGGCCGGTTTCCGGTCATCCAGAAAGGGCCCAACTTTTCTGGGATTTTTGCGGTTCATGCAGCCATATGGCAAATGCCCCAGCTCGCTGTCATCGCTACCCTCTGCATAGCTGTCAGGAATTTCAGCATCCGGTGAACCGTCCTCCAGGGCGAATTTCCATAGGCTACATCCTGCGCCAGTTATTCCGTGGCTGTGCGCTCGGTTCAGCGGAAAAACCGGGGAAAACCGGGATCTATTTCATTCAAATGAACCACAAAAATTTCGCACAGATTCTATTCTTATCTTTCAAGCCTCAAACGAGTCTCAGTAGCAACATTACAATCTCACTACCCGCTCACCCCAACTCCCGCCACAATAATAGGCATCTCGAACATAAAGCCCAAATACGGCAATTCACGCGCCGCTTTCTCGTAACTCATCATCCCCGAATATACAGGCGCTCGCTCACGCAGCACATTTTCCTGCGCTCGTTTTCGTCCCAGCTCACATAACAACGACGCAAATGACGTCGTCGGGCAGAGGAGCAATCCTAGTCTTGCACTGCGATGCTTCTTCGCCAGCATGAACTTCACATAGCCCTGGTAGTAGGAACGGGCATTGCCGAACTCAACCTCTACCCAGATACCGTTTTTTTCAAAATCGCACCGAAGCCCCAGATCTTCAACAACCTTCTGCTCGGAGTTCCACCCCTGCTTAACCAGACCTTCATTGATTCGCCTGTTATAGTCCGACTGGCTGAAGTCAACGTCATACTCCGTAGCAGTGAGCAATTCACTGATCTGCTCTATTTCCTCAAAACGTTTCACTTCCTTCTGCTCCAGCATGTGCAGCAGCATGTCACTCATCTGAAGGCGAGGCGATGCGTTTTTCAAGATCGGTTTGAAAAGAAACGTGAATGGTAAAACTTCTTCCACTTCAAGCAGGCTGCCGTTTGCCTGGTTGCCGAATACCCCCAGCAGATACTGACGCAAGCGCTCCTGTGACCTGTTCTCGTACCTGAACTGAAGGTGCCCCGGTTTGTTGTTCAACCTGCGTATCTCAGCAGTGACTGGCTCTTCCGTACCAAAGATTATGGTGACGAGCGCCTTGTCACCCCTGTCGATGGCGCGCATCCGTTTAGTCTGCGCCTCGACCGGGATGGTCACACCGTATTTGAATGTGGATGTCCCAACCGGATGCAAGAACTTCACATTTTCAAAGCTTGATTGGTCCATACGTGTTCAGAGTGCTCCATCAGCAACAGGGATTGATCAGTTAAGAAATACCTCTTCACGGTGCTTCAGCATAAACCCAGGCTCCGGCAGAAACTTATCAGGCATCTCGATCTGTTTACCTTCATAGGCGATGAAGCTGCGCGCTAAGGCTTCATTCGGTAGAAAATCCCGTAAATAGGGGCCGATTACTAACCGGTTGTCTTCGTCAAAAGTCACCAAGCCCTTATCAAAGGCCGCGTCCTGGGTCTGCGCAAGACACAAACCGTTCCTTGGGTTAAGCCGGTGCTCCAGGTATGGCCCCCAAGGAAGAATGTGACTCGCCACCAGTAGTTCAGGGATCGGATTGCCGGTGATGCAGCACCGGCAGTTGTAGGAGGCAAGAACACTCTGGCGAAAAAAACGTTGACCTAATCGAGCCTTCACTGTGGTAACCGTTTCTGTCGGGCCAGTAGGCTCAGTGCCTGGCATCTTTATCGTCGGACGACGCACCGCCTTGCTCTTTGCACCAAGAACTGACGTCTCAACATCCTCGATTCGTCCAAGCAGCAACTGCAACCCCTCTTCACTCGCTACCCCTAGCCGTTCCCAATTGGAGTTGAACTCCTCCCATATCTCCCTGTCTGCACGGCTCGCGCCGCTCAAACCTTTGACGCCACGTGCCTGGTGATAGGGATCAAGCGAGGCAAGGTTACAGAGCTTCATGGAAAGGCTGCTTGGCGTTCTTCCAAGCTTCTGAGCCACCTCAATAATTAAGGGATTTCCATGCCGAAGTTGGCCGAATGGCAATTTGCAATAAAGATTCATTGCAAGCATAAGCTCATCATGCGTCCATGATTTTCTGATCTGCATTAATCAGACTCCATATGACAAAACGACTGAATGAGAACAGAGGAAATTGCCCTGGACCAAGGCATTATAGAAGTGAACTTAAGGCAACTGGAACCATCCCACTCAATTCCCCCCAATCGCCACAACCTTCCGACACTTGGGAAACGCCGAGCAGGCCCAGAAGAACTTTCCCGCGTGGGGTCCCTTGGTCGCCTGCCGTTTAACCATGGCCGATTCACATTTCGGACAGACCGGCGCAATGGCTTCAAGTAAAGTCTTTACCGGGATCTCAGCAGACATCCCCGGCCTCTCGCTAACCATCTCAACCGCGACTTTGGAAACCGATACCGGCATCGCGGAAACAATCGCGGCATGAGGCACCGGTGGCGCAGAGGGAGCAGATCCTATGGCAAAGCTTTCGGCCAGTTTCGCCCTCACCTCGGCAATCGCATACCCCTTCCTGGCCGGGAAATGGATAATTGGGATCCTGGCATCGGCTAGCGCCCGGTCAAGAAACTGGTCCCGAGTCGACCTAACGTCCCGCTCATGCGACTTGTCGTCCAGTTCCACGACTCCGACCACCGCCAGGTCCGACGCGGCGGCTTCAACCGTCCAAGCCTTATGCCTTTCTTTGCGTCTTTGCGGCTTTGCGTGAGAAAGCCTTTAAGTCTTTGTTTCTCGCCCGTTCGCTGCGCTCTCTTAAGACGCAAAGACGCAAAGAGAAGCGGGTACCGACAAAACGCTCAAGTAGCAGCCGCTCGCCCGCGCCCCCTCATCTTTCGTTACTTCATTAAAATTAAAGTCCGCCAAAACATACGCTCAATTCCTCCGGAGGTCAAATAAGGAATCGGTATGACTGCGAAAAAACTAATTTAAAGGGATGCTGCCCGGGGGAGGTCCTACAGTGGGGTGAACAGAGGCATTAGCGGGGAGGTTTATCGTGGAGTACTCAGTCGGAGGCGACCAGCATGACGCGGGGAGATCTCCCACCAGTCACGGCAGTTCCAGGATGGATAATTGCAGCAGAGAACCGCGGTCCGTGGTGGTATTTAACGTCGTAGTTGCAGGGAAATCAGAGTGGGGAACGAGATTCGACAGGTAGGGCGGAGCTGTTTCTTAAGCTTTAATATCTTCCGGCTTGAGCCAAACCATCTGGCCGTCCTTCATGCCGACAATAGAATTTCCAGCCTGTTTGTGCTTAAGTATAGCTTCCTTGACGGCCTTCTTGACCGCCTCGTCGATTTCAGTACCTTCCATGAGAATTCTGCCAATGTCTTTCTTCACTGATTCAGCCATGGTATTTCCTCGTCAAGGCGCTCCAAAGGTCGGCATCAATTACGTTTTTCACAATACTACGTTCCCCGACTGAAAGCAAGAGCGGTTCACCTGGCGCGGAGTTGTCGTACATGCGCCATGTATCTGCCAGAGGCTGATACATGGCGAAAAAGTTTCTCAGCCCGGCGTGGTAGCGCCGGTGAATCGTTTCTTCCGGCACGTTGTGTCCTCCCATCCGGACACGTTCCGCGACACGGGCAACGGCATATTCAGGCGACGGCAACCACAAAAAAAACAGGTGAAAGGCGTAACCTTTTGCCTTCAAGCCCTTCAACCAGCGTGCAAAGGTCTTACTCGCCAAGGTGGTTTCAAATGCAAAATTCTCTCCGTCGTCCGCCAACCGCTGCAGCCGTTCCAACATCACCCTGCCAGCATGGAATGCGGCTTTCTCCGGATTGAACGCCGAAAGTCCAACGGCAATGGTATCCGCGTTGACGAATTCGGTAACTCCAAGAGCACCCTGGAGAATCGCCGGGGCGGTGGTGGATTTACCAGCGCCGTTCGGGCCTGCTATGATGATGACATGAGGGCTATCCATCAAGGCTTTTCTCGCAAGTGAACAGGGAGTCGTCTATTGACCGTTTGCAACAAAAGTAGGGTTTCCTGGGTTGCGCTCGATATTCCGACAATCTTCCGACGCAGGTAGAGGATGTTTAAAGTCAATTCTGATGAACCGGTGGGATCTCGAACCGGCTGCAACATGAAGGAGCCGGGGCATGACTCCTGCCAGCTCTCGTTGTCGAGCCGGGTAAAGTGCCCAAGGAGCCTCCGCTCGTCCACGCCCCTCCTCCGTAGTTATTTCTTCTAAATTAGAACCCGCCAAAACATACACTCAATTACTTTGGAGGTCAAACATGTTGTGCAGGCAAAAGGCAAAAGGGTGATTCAGGCGGGAAATCATAAAAATCCCTGACGGGCACGTCGCGCAAGAGTCTTGACATTATCCGCCAGTGGCGTATTTCTGAGCTATGGAATTCATTGAGACTCCCCACTTCACCCGGCAAATTACCGCACTCGCACCTGATGAGTCGTACCGGCTGGTTCAGAATACGCAGACAGCAGCGTTCAAACTGCTGGTAAAGGAGATCGAACGTCATGGATAAAGAATTATTCGCGGACCTGATGCAGAGCATGAAAGAAGCCGTTGCAATCTCGAAAGGGGAACTAGCCCCCTCGCGTGAGTTCACCGTAGCTCCCCCGGACGTGAAGCAGGTGCGGGAAAAAACGGGGCTCACGCAGTCCGCTTTTGCCCAGATGATCGGGGTAAAGGTGAAGACCCTTCAGAACTGGGAACAACACAGGAGACAGCCAACCGGCGCGGCGGCAGCATTGCTGACTATTTTTGACCGCGTGCCGGATGTTGCGGTGAAGGCACTTCACTCTGCAAGGTAAAGGATCAAGTGACCAACACCCCACCCCGCAGCCACCCCGAATCGAAGTCAATAACTCCGTTCTTGGTTACCCATCCGTTTCGATCCGATTGTATCGGCGGACAAAATGCCTGGCTTGGTTTTTAGCCCGCCGAAAATAGCAAAGGGGGAGGATTCAGCAGAGAGTCCGCATGCCAAAAAGCTCTAAAGGCTTATTGGACGCGGATAACTTCTGAAAAAGCATGATCAGAAACCATAGTCTTGTTTTTGGTTACCAATCAAGGGGGCAACCTTTTAGCCGATTTTGGGGCTGCCACACCCTTTAACCAACCCCGCGCATATCATTCCGACATATTGACAATTTGGAATATTGCACATATCATACGAGCGACATCACCGTAACAGGAGGATCGCCATGCTTGTCAGTATCGATAAACGGGGCAGCATCAGCTTGCCAGCCGCCGTTCGTAAGGATCTCAATCTGCATCCCGGCACTTTCCTTGAACTCACCATCCTTGATGGGGGCAACCTTGCGCTATCTCCCGTGGCGGTCTACCCCACGGTGCGACTTTCGGACCAGGGACTCGCCAAGCTCAACGAGGCGCGGCGGGGCGGCGTCGAACAGATGCCCGACTGGCTTAGCAAGGAGATAACTGATTCCGACTAAACTATTTCTCAAGGATCTGGAGCAGTTTAAATCAAACGCCATCTCCCGGAAAAAGATCGCCAAGGCGCTTGCCCAATTGGAACTCAACCCGTTGCACCCAGGACTCCATCTAGAGCGAATCGTCAACGACCCGTCCGCATGGTCGGCAAGGGTTGATGTTCGCTGCTGCCTTTCCTTCGATCCCAGCGGATACCTCCCCGCCGGCAATCCCGAATGGTCCGCGCCAATCACCCTGCTTCGTATCCTCGACCATGACGATCTCTACAAATCCCCACGATAGGAATTACGGTTCCCGATGGCGCTAATATCAGGCTCCGCAGCACTTCTTGAATTTCTTTCCGCTGCCGCAGGGACAGGGATCGTTGCGTCCAACCTTGACTCCCCGGGAAACCGGCTCTGTCTGGGCAGCCGCGGGAGCTCCCTTACCATAGGCCTTGGCGTAGCGCTGCAGCACATCCATGTTCACCTTGAGTCGCCCCAGACAGAAAACACCGAACAGTTCGATCAGCTCCTCGTCCCAGGTCCCGCGCAACATCTCTTCCCGCCAGCCGGACTCGCCGTCCAGAAACATCCTCTGGAAAGGGACCGGATCCGGCACGATATCGGGAATCGACTCGGGCTCCGCGAGCGCCCAGAGAAACGGCATGGCGGACTCCATCTCCTCCAGCAATTTTCTCGGGACATGCCGGACCTCGTGTTTCTCGGGGACCCAGATCTCGGCCCGCAGGGTAAGGGCGTCGTGCAGACCTTTCCCCCAATCCGTGGCCGGTCCCTGCATCGTTTCCAGGTCGTCTCCGCTCAATTCGAAGGGGCAGAGGTTTTCGCCCTGCAACCGGAGGTCGTTGATCCTGTTGTACAACGGCATCAGCGCGCCCATGAACCGGTTGGCGTCGCCAATATCCTGAAAAACGATGCCGTTTTTGTCCAGGAGCGGCTGTATCCACTGGGACGGCACGAGAAAACCGGGGGTGATGACCACGCCGGACAAAAATCCGAGCAGGCGCTGGTAACTCGGCGCCGGGCCGTCCTCGGTATCGAGTTTCCGCAGCATGGCTTCGATTTCGTTCCGTTCCGCGGCTTGCAGCAGGTTGCTGGTCATGAAGGTAGGCTCCGTGGTTGCTTATAGTTTTGGTCTCGAAAATACCATTGTGATATTGCTTTTTGCGTCCAATTTTCCTTCTTCCTCGATGCTGCAGGAATAATATTTCTACAGCATAGCCAATGGTTCAGCAAGCAGTTTTGCCAGCCGGATTCAGCAAAGAGGGGTGATTCCGTTTAAGAGTTCCCCTTCCTAAAGTCTCGAAAGGCTTTTTGGACGCAGATAACTTCCGAAAAAGCATGATCAGAAACCATAGTCTTGTTCTTGGTTCCCCATCCGATGCGATCCGATTGTATCGGCGGACAAATGCCTGGTTTGGTATTTTTTCAGTCGAATTTAGCAAAGGTGGGTAATTTCGTTTAGAGCTCGTATGCCAAAAAAGCTCTAAAGGCTTTTTGGACGCAGATAACTTCCGAAAAAGCATGATCAGAAACCATAGTCTTGTTTCTGGTTCCCCATCCGATTCGATCCGATTTTATCGGCGGACCATAGCCTGGTTTTGAAGTTACTGGCGGGGGACTCCAATCACAAACGGGCGGTCCTCATCCCGATCGGGTGCACCGAGGTCGCCTTGAAGGAGGCATACACCTCGCGTCCCTGACAAAGTTCCAGACTGGCGAACGATTCACGCGTCACGTACGAGGTGAGGGGAAAACCGCAGTCAAGCCGGAGCCTCAGGAACGGCCCCATGGTGGCGATCTCGACGATCCTTGCCGGGAAGACATTCCTCGCGCTGGTCCTTTGCGCCGGATCGAAGATGCTCACCGTCACGTTCTCGGGCCGGATGCAGCAGTAGGCTCCCTCGCCCGGCGCCAGCTCCCCGATGGCGTCTATCTCGCGCCCCCCGACGCGGACGGTCATCTCCTGATCGATATTGCTGAGCACCACACCTTCGAGGATGGTCTCCATCCCGACGAAGTTGGCGACGAACTCGTTCACCGGGCTGTTCATCACCGCCGCGGGACTGCCGTCCTGAACCACCATGCCGCCGTCCAGGACCACCACCCGGTTCGACATCCTGAGCGCCTCGGACTGGTCGTGAGTAACCAGTATCGCGACAATCCCTTTCTCGCGGATGATCCTGTCCATGTCGTCGGTGAGCGACTGCCGGGTCGGAACGTCCAGGTTCGCGAACGGCTCGTCGAAAAAAATCATCTCCGGTTCCACCGCAAAGGCCCGGGCCAGGCTGACGCGCCGGGCCTCCCCTCCGGAAAGCTTCCTGGCCGAGCGACCCGCCAGATCGGTCAGGTTGAAGCGCTCCAGATAGGTCATCACCCGGACGCGGATCTCGGCCCGCCCCAAGCCGCGGAGTTTCAGCCCGCTCGCCACGTTTTCGTAGACGGTGCTGTCGAAGAGCAGCGGCTCCTGCAGCACCATGGCTATTTTGCGGCGAAAGCGCAGCCTGGAGGCTTCGCAAGCTATCTCCTCGCCCCGGTACCGGACGGAGCCGCTCGCCGGCTTAATAAGGCCCATGATGGAAAGGAGCAGGGTGGATTTCCCTGCTCCGTTGGGCCCGATCAGCGAGACGAATTCATTTTCGTGGAGGGAAAAGGAGGGTATGTCGAGTATCCGCGCGCCGCCCCGATCAACCCTCAGGTCTTTCAGTTCGAGCACGTTGGGTGACTGGGTCATCGGGGCCTTTCTCGCTGCTGGATATGGGTAAGCACGTAGTTGATCACGAAGCAGAATAGCAGAAGAATGAGGGAAAGGGCAATGGCGACATCGAAATTGCCCCTCCCGGTCTCCATGACCGTCGCCGTGGTGAGCACCCGGGTGTACCCACGCACGTTGCCGCCCACCATGATCGAGGCGCCCACCTCGGAGATCACCCCGCCGAAACCGGCCATTACCCCCGCCATGAGCGGAAGCCGCGCCTCCTTGATCAGCATCCAGACCAGCTGGACCCGGGTGGCGCCCAGGGCAAGTATCTGCAGCCTCAGGTTCGCGGTCAGGTTCTGCATGGCGGCGATGGTGATCCCCATCACGATGGGCGTCGCGATCACCGACTGCGCGATGACGATCGCGGTCGGCGTGTAGAGGAGTTCCAGGAACCCCAGGGGACCGTTGCGCCAGAGGAAGATGGAGACGAAAAGCCCGACCACCACCGGAGGGAGCCCCATGCCGGTGTTGACCAGGCTCACCAGGATCTTCTTGCCCGGGAAACGGGTAAGGGCGATCAGCGTCCCGCCGCCGATCCCGACGAAGAGGCTGAAAAGCGTCGCCAGTCCGGAAACCTTGAGGGAAAGCAAGGCGATCCCCAGCACCTCCGGGTCAAGGGAGGCGAGCAGTTGAAATGCCTTGACGATCCCTTCAAAAATCAGGTCCATTACAGCCCCAGTGACTCGGGTTTTTTACCCGCGTCCGGGAAGAACAGCGGGGAGCCGAACTCCTTGGCGCCGAAGTGGCTGATGAGCTCCTGGGTCTTTCCGGAAACCATGAAGTCGGCGAAGGCCCTGGCGCCCGCGATGTTGACCTTGGGCCACTTGGCCGGGTTCACCTCGATGACGTGGTAGATGTTCAAAAGTTTCGGCTCTCCCGCCACCAGTATTTCCAGGCCGAGGCGCCGTTTCTTGTTGAGCGCCAGGAAGGTACCGCGGTCGGCCAGCAGATAGCCGTGCTTCTCGGAGGCGACGTTGAGCGTCTCGCCCATGCCGAGGCCGGTCTGCTGGTACCATTTCTGTCCGTCGGGCTTGATCCCGGCAGCCTTCCAGAGTCCCTTCTCCTTGGCGTGGGTTCCCGAGTTGTCGCCCCGGGACATGAACAGGGAGCCGGTCTGGGCGATCCTCTTGAACGCCTCGGCGGCGCTCTTGGCGCCCTGTATCCTGGCGGGATCGGCCGCCGGCCCCAGGATGAGGAAATCGTTGTGCATGACGAGTCTCCGGTTGATGCCGAAGCCCTGGCTGACGAAAGTCTTCTCCGAATCCGGCGAGTGCACCAGCAGCACGTCGGCCTCGCCCTTCTCCCCCATCTTCATGGCCTGGCCGGAGCCGACCGAGATGGTCTTGACGAAATAACCGGTCTGCTTTTCGAAGATCGGGATCAGCAGGTCCAATAGGCCGGAATCCTGGGTGCTGGTGGTCGTCGCCAGGATGAGGGATTTGTGCTGCACCGGGGCCGACCAACCGGCCGGGACAAAGGTCGTCGCGCTGAGCAGGACGCAGGCGACCAGCGCGAACAGTATTCTGGAAAAATGTTTCATCTGACAGGCTCCTTTTTGATATTGCAGGTCGGGATATGGGTAACGCCTTGGGCGCTCCCCTGCTGTTGGATACGTGGCAAGCGTTATAGCATGGTTGATACAGCGAGGCACGCAAAAAAAGGAAACAGCCGCGGGGCCGCTCCCTTTTTCCGCGTGATCAGCTTACGCCGAGGATGACGCTGGAGGCCTTGAACAGGGTGCAGGCGTGACCGCCGACCTTGAGTCCCAGATTCTTGGAGCTCTCATGGGTGATCACGGCGCTGACGGTGTTGCCGCCGCCGATCTCGACGTCGACCTCGGTGCTGACCGGGCCCTCGATGATCTTGGTCACGGTGCCGCACATGACGTTGCGGGCGCTTATCTTGGCGTCGTGCAGGTCGGTGCCGACCATGACGTAACTCGCCTTGATGATGGCGTAGGCGGAGGCGCCTGTCTTCAGCCCCAGGTTGTCGATGGCGCCGTTGGTGACCACGGCAATGATGGGGGTTCCCCCGGTAAGTGCCAAGGCGACCTCCGAGTTCACGACTCCCTTGGTGATCTTGGTGACGGTCCCTGCGAATACGTTACGGGCGCTGACTTTCATGGATATCCTCCTTACGAACCGGTAGAGGCCGGCGGTATCGCCAAGCCTTTGCTCCAGATTTTCCAAGAATCTGCGATGTTCTTCCTGAAGTACCCTGAATTCCCGGATCACCTCCTTCCCGTGGACGGTCAGTGTGGTGCCTCCCCCGCCCCTGCCGCCGGTCAGGCGCTCGACCAGCGGATGGTCGGCCAGGTTGTTGATCATGTTCACCAGGTCCCAGGCGTTCTTGTAGCTGATGCCGACCGCCTTGGCCGCCTGGGTGATGGAGCCGAGCACGTCGATCTCTTCCAAAAGCCGGATCCTGTCGGCGCCGAGGAACTTTTGATCGGATTTATGCAGCCAGAGAGACCCATCGAGCTCGATGCCGTTCATGTAACGCTCACCCCTTTGTGCCGTTATCCTCTATACCATAGCGCATGGCAAAATTAAAATATACTTTATTTTACGGCAGCTTTCCCCGGAAAAGCATCAAAAATCGGAAGGGATTGCTCCCCGAAGACAAGCACGCGGCCCAGCGCCGTTATATCATAAAGCGCGCGGCGATTGACAAAATATCGGATCCGGAAGCTGAATACCTTGATGCGTTTGGCTCGCGGGTTTCTGCGAAGGCCGGAAAAAGCGAGGGAGCCGAGCGAGCAGTTCGTCGGCTCCATCGGCGAGAAATCCGAAACCGGGGAGTCACCTGCAACGACGGGTTGGGCGAGTCGTGGCTTGAGGGTGGTGGAGTTTGAGCGGGGGGTGAAAATTGTTTCCGCTGTTGACATTCTCCGCGGCCACCCGGTTTCGATGGCCACGGAGCATCTGCCGCTTACGTGCCGTTGGCGTCAATTCGAGGGAGGAGCCTTGCCGGTCTCGATCTCGCGCTTCTCGTGGTAGATGAAACGGACCATGTAGTACTCGAAGGGATAACCGCTCTCATAATAGCGGAAACTCTGCTGATGCCGCGCGTCGATGCCGCCCAGGGTGGTTACCCCGGCCGAGATGGCCAGGGGGCTGCTGGTGTTTCCAAAGGGATCGACCACGGTGTAGAGCCCGTAATTGAGGGCGGTGTCGACAGCAAGACCTCCCGTGTCACGCACGGACGACGGACCGAAGAGCGGCAGCATCAGATAGGGGCCGGAACCGGTCCCCCAGTAGCCAAGTGTCTTGCCGAAGTCCTCGTCGTGTCGCTTCATGCCGAAGCTGGTGGCCGGATCGAACATGCCGCCAATCCCCAGGATACTGTTGGTGAGGAAGCGGCCCAGCGTGGTCGCGGACTCCTTGGCCTTCAGCTGGAACACGCTGTTGGTGAGATTTCGGATCTCCCCGAGGTTGTTGTAGATGCCGGAGATGCGATCCTGGACAAAGATGGGGGTGACAAACTCATAGCTGTTCACCGCGGGAAGGTAGAGGTATTTGTCGAAATAGAAGTTGAACCGGTACATCCCCCGGTTGAACCCTTCCCAGGGATCCGCCACCTCGGCGAAGCGCTGATCCCGGAACTCGTTTATGGTGTGCCTGGGCGGTACCTCGGGCTGGTTGTTCAGGGTCGCGGCGCAGCCGGAAAGAGAGAGCAGCATGGTCAGTGCGAGGATTTTCCAACAGGCTCGGTATCGGGTAACAGTCATTGCTGGCGACCTCCTTTTCATTTGAAGAAATCGACCATGTAGGCCAGGTTTTCTTTGTACTCGAGGTTGCCCAGATGGCCGCCGCGCGGATAGACCTTGGCCCGTTCTCCGAAGAGTTGCCGCAGGTAGTCAACCTCCTCCTTGGTCAGGATGAAGTCGTTCTCGTTGGTCATCATGCCGAACTTGGTGGACGACTTCAGGTACCCCTCGATGCTCCTCAAGCTCAGTGAATCGATGTAGGCCTGCTTGGTGAGTCCCGGCCGCTTCTTCTCGAAGTGGGGAAACAGGTACTCGTTGAAATAGTCGAAGAAGCTCAGGTGGGTGGAGACCATGAAATAGTCGGCCAGGGAATCGGTGGGATAGAGCACCCGGTTCTTCGGCACCACGTAGCCGCTGTTGGTCATCACGTCGGAGGTGAAGATCATGCCGGCCAGGTTGATGCGGAAGGTAAGTCCGATCAATCCGGCGGTTTCCTCGTGGGAAAAAAGCTTCTCCGCGTAGATCGAGTAGAGGAAGTCATCGTTGATGGCGACGAAGTTGCCGTAGCTGTAGTACTGGCTGAACTTGGACAGCATCTTGTTGAAAAAGATCCCCTGTTTCTTCGGTCCGCCGGGGATCTGCTTCATCAGGTCCTCGATCCTGGTCACCGAGCTGTAGAGGCTTACCGAAGGGTTGATCAGGAGCACCTTGCGGAAGTTGAAGACCCGGCGCTCCTCGTCCAGTTTCGCCACGAAGGCGGCCTGGGTGGCCCCCAGGCTGTAACCGCAGAGTTGAAAGGAGGAGACCTCGATGTCACCCCCCACCTTCTTCATCGCGGCCTCCATCGCCCGGTACAGGTCGGCCGCATCCTCGGGCAGGTCGCCGGGGACCTGGCTTTGGGAGGCGGAGGCGATGAAATTGGAATGGGACGTCGACGGCAGGGTGATCACGTGATAGCCGGCCTGATAGAAAGCCTTCATCATGGTCAAAAGCTTGGTAGCCCGGTCACTGGAGCCGGCGCCGGCGATGAGGAAAACCAGCGGCGCTTTCTGCTTCTGGTAGGCGAAGGTGCAGTGCAGCCCCTTGTCGTAAAAGTAGATCGGCGGTTTTTCACGGTCCGGGATGACATCGAGCACGAGCTGCCGGACGCGCATCTTCTTGGGGAACTCGGGCATGAGGGCAGCGGGAGTCCCGAGGATGGTGGCTTCAAACGAACCCGGGATCGGGTAGCCGTAGCCGTCATCCAGCGCGAAGCTTTGCGAAGGGAAAAGGAGCAGGGAGGCGATGAACAGCAGCAGAAGCTGCCTCACCCGGTGCTCCTTCTGGCGGGCGCCGGTCGGCCCGCCGGAGCGGACCGGCAGGCAGGGGGGAAAGTCAGTATTCCCGCGCCAAAGGGCCTTGAGTTTGTTGCGGAAGAGGCCGCCCTCGTTCACTGTTTGCATTGGTTGCCCTCGTTTGTCTGGAGAAAAAAATAACCGTCAAAGACTATTGGGATTCGATTGCATTGGTTGCAAATAAGCTGCGCCCATGAATTCAATGGGAGTCGAATTGATCGCAAGCTACCTCACCGGTGACCATATTGATAGTGACGGATCACGGGCAATCAGGGTAACCAGCTATCCTCATTGGGACGGGGAATTATATACCGGAGGTCCTTCCAAGTCAATACCGCCAACGGTTAAGCTTCGCTCAGTTGGATCAAAGTTCTCTCTTTGATAATGGGAGGTTGCGGAGAGCGGCACGCCTGGTTACTTCAAGCGGGATCGACGCAGGCGCTGCTGTCAGGGCGGGAAGAGGCCGGAAAACGCGGAAACCTAGCGCGGGCGCGCGGCCAGGCGCTTCATCACCTGCTGCATGTCGCTCCAGACCTCCCGCTTCAGCGCGGGGTCTGCCAGCAGGGCCTCGGGAGGGAGCGTCGGCATGACCGGTATGCCCGCCAGATCGTGAAAATGCCCCCGAAGTGTTTCCACGGATGCGCGGCTTCCGAGCAGGAGCTGCGCCGCGGGTTCTCCCAGCGTCACCACGACCTCGGGGGCGACCGCGGCGATGCAGCTCAGCAGCGTCTCGCGCTGGGCAGTTTGCGCGCCGGATTGCTGCGCGGTGAAGCGGCAGAGATAGACATCCGACAGGGCGAACCCCATCGCCTTGATGATATTGGTCAAGAGATCCCCCGCCTCACCGGCAACCCCCGCGCCGGTCATGACGAAGAGGAGCCTGGCCCGCGCATTGCCGGCACCGTGGTAATCCGGGCCGGACGCGGGGAGCTCCGCGAATTTGAGTTCGTCCACTCCGGTATCCCGCAGTTCCTCAAGGTATCCCGTGAGCGCCTGAAGCAGCAGTTCCTTTTCGCCGATCTCAACCATCCGAAACCCCTTTACTTTATCCGGCTCATTCATTATGCTCAGGCCATGTTGATACTTCTCGCAGCGGCCCTGCTGCTCGTCATTACACTCCCCCAGCAGGCGTTCGCCTGGGGCGCGGGGATCCACCTGCAACTCGGGATGAACGTCCTTTCCCACCTCGAAGCCCTGGAACCGTCGGTAGCCGCGATCATCGGGAGCAACCCCTTCGATTTCCTCTACGGCACCATCGCCGCCGACATCACCCTGGGGAAAAAATTCACCCACTACCTGCAGCACTGCCACCGCTGGCGCATCGGCTACAAGGTGCTGGAAAAGGCGCAGGACGACTCCGAGAGGGCATGCGCCTACGGATACCTGAGCCACCTCGCCGCCGACTGCATCGCCCACAACTATTACGTGCCGTACAAGGTGATGCGGAGCTTCGCGTCGCTCACCATGAAGCATGCCTACTGGGAGATGCGCTTCGAGAACTACGTGGAAAAGGAGATCTGGGAGACCGGGATGACGGTGTCGCGGGAGCACTTCAGCAAGAACGACCTGCTGCTCCAAAAGGTCCTCTCCGACACCATCTTTTCCTTCGCCACCAACAAGCGGATCTTCAACTCCATCCTGCTGGTGAGCCGCCTGGAGAAGTGGCAGGGCATCCTGCAGACCCTTTCCGACTCCTCCCGCTTCGCACTCGAGGAGAGCGACCGGGATGAATACATGCAGCTCGCCCAGGAGGCGGTGTTCGACTTCCTGAACCACGGCGAGGATTCACGCTTCTTCCGTGCCGACCCGACCGGAGAGAAGGCGCTCGCCGCCTCGGAAGCGGTCCGCAAGAACCTGCGGCTCTTGTACCGCAGCGGCAAGCTCAGCAAACCTCAGGCCTACGCCGAGGTGGAGGAGCTGAAGCTGAAGCTCAAGGAGGCGATCTGCGAGCCGAAGCTGCTGCTGCAGATCCTGTCGAGCTGAGCTACCCCCTGGCAACTCCCCCCCGCAACTGTTCCACCCGATCCAGTATGATTCCGGCAAGCTCCTCCTTCCCCATGAGCGGAAGCTCCTCGACGCGGCCGTCGCGAAACAGCAGCTTGACGATGTTGGTGTCCACGTTGAAGCCGGCCCCTTCCTGGGAAACGTCGTTCGCCACGATCAGGTCGAGGTTCTTCTGGGTGAGCTTCCTGCCGGCATTGGCGACCAGATCCTCGGTCTCGGCCGCGAAGCCGACCAGCAGCCGGTCGCCCTTCTTGGCGCCGATCTCGGAGAGGATGTCGGGATTTCTTTCCAGGTCGATGGCGAGGTGAGCGGCGGACTTTTTCACCTTCATGTCCGAGCGCAGCCTGGGGCGGTAATCGGCGACGGCGGCCGCCTTGATGACGATGTCGCAGAATTCCAGGCTCCCGAGCACCGCCTCCCTCATCTGCTCGGCGCTCTCCACCCTGATGACCTTGACGCCAAAAGGAACCGGGATTGCCGTGGGCCCGGTCACCAGGGTCACTTCCCCCCCCCTGAGGCGGGCGGCCCGCGCGACGGCGTAGCCCATCTTTCCCGAGGAGTGGTTGCTTATGTAGCGGACCGGGTCGATCTCCTCGCGCGTGGGGCCCGCCGTGACCAGGATCCGCGCGCCGGCGAGCCGCTTGGGCGTGAGGGCTGCGACCGCCTCCTCGAGGATCACCTCGGGGTCCTGCAGCTTCCCCTCCCCTTCCCAGCCGCAGGCGAGCATGCCGCTTACCGGGGGGACGAACAGGTAGCCGTGACTTTTCAGGCGCGCCTCGTTCTCCTGATAGATCGGGTTCCGGTACATGTTCACGTTCATGGCGGGGGCGAAAAGCACGGGGGCCCTGGTCGCCATGACGGTGGTACTCAGGAGGTCGTCAGCGATTCCCGAGGCGATCTTGCCGATGAAGTTCGCGGTGGCTGGCACGATCAGGAACAGGTCGGCACGCTCGGCGAGCGTGATGTGCCCGATCCTCTGCTCCGAGATCAGGTTGAACAGCTCCAGATGGACCGGCTGTCCGGAGAGGGTCTGGAAGGTGAGCGGCGTCACGAATTCCGTCGCCGCGCGGGTC
>Ga0209125_1001665_pt1 | contig 19681 bp, 9 predicted proteins | sample BarGraIncub1131A_FD_184503 | JGI IMG/M metagenome (GOLD analysis project Ga0209125, IMG submission 184503) | Arctic peat soil microbial communities from Barrow, Alaska - Barrow Graham LP Incubations 11-31A (SPAdes) (version 2) | ecosystem: Environmental > Terrestrial > Soil > Wetlands > Peat...
CCTTCGCCTGGTAAAGGGCGATGTCGGAGGCGTGCAGCAGGGCGGTGAAGGTGCGGCCGTCCTCGGGGTAGGAGGCGACGCCGAAACTTGCGGTCAACTTGCCGAGGGAACTGGTGACGGCGCAGGGGAACTTCTCGTTTTCGATCTCATACCTGATCCGCTCGGCGACCACCAATGCCTCCGTCTTCGAGGTCCCGGGGAGCAGTACGCAGAATTCCTCCCCTCCGTAGCGAGCCACGATGTCCATCTCGCGCAGCGATCCCTGGATGATCTGCGCCGTTTTTTTGAGCGCCCCGTCCCCTGCGATATGCCCGCAGACGTCGTTGTAGTTCTTGAAGAAATCAAGATCGATGAAAAGTATGGTCAGTTCCAGCTCCTGGCGGCTGCTCCGATTCAACTCCTCCTCGGTGCGACCCTTCAGGAAGCGCCGGTTGTAGAGTCCGGTCAGCGAGTCGGTCACCGAGAGCTGTTCGAACCGGTCCGACTCCTCCAGCACAAGGGTCCGCTCTATCATGAGCGAGGCGAGGTTGGCGCAGGAGGTCAAAAGCTCCAGGTCGGCATCGGTGAAGGGGGCGAGATTAGCCTTGTCCGAGAGGCAGACCACGCCGATGATCTTCTCCTTGAGCTTCAGGGGGATGCAGATCAGTGCCTTGGATTTGAAGCGGGGGCGGTTGGTCATGGCGACACGGCTGTCTTTTTCCACGTCGTTTACCAATAGCGGAAGGCCGGTTTGTGCCACCTTGCCGGCGATCCCCTTGCCGACCTTCATCGGCAGACACTGGGCGACATGCAGGGTCATCCCCTTGGTGAAGACGATGTGCATGGTCTCGCCGTCCTTGTCGATCAGCATGATCGACCCCTGGGAGGCGTCCAGCAGGTCGGCGGCGATTTCCAGTACGGTGCTGTAGAGTTCCTCCTTGCTCTCGACATGGAGCAGGGTATGGGTGAGCGACATGAGCCGCCCCGATAGGGAGCTCGACCGCGCCTGTTCCGCCTCCTTCAGTATCTGCGCCATCCTGGACGCCACCCCGCGGGTAAGCATCGAAACGAGCAGCAGGTCTGACGCGGTGAGATCGGTGTCGATCAGTGCGATGAAGCCGAGCCGGTCTGCCTGGTATTCCAGCGGGAAGCAGGTGGTCAGCGTCGCCTGCAGCGCGGGAAGAGCCCCCCTCATCTGGGCGTCGAACAGGACCGCCTTCTTCACCTTGTCACGGGAGAGGAAACAGCCGATTGCTTGAGCGGAGAGGGTGCCGAGGTCGTCGGGGAGACCCCAGATCCCGGAGACGGCGTACGAGGTGCCGCTTGCCTGGCGCAGGGCGATGGCGGTCCTCGGGAAGCCGATCAGCGCCCCGATGGTTTCCCAGCAGACCGCCACGGTTTCCGTTATGGTCCTTGACCGGTCCAACTGCTCCAGAAATCCTGCGACCTCAGCGAGCCGCGTATCGGTCTGGTCCGCAACAGTTATTTCACTGACGGGTGGGGGGGATGGTGGAATCCTGTCTATCTCCCCCACGACCTCCCGGAGGGCAATCTCCACCTCCTGAACGGTCGCGATGCAGAGAGATTCCATGTGGGAAAACAGCGAGAAGAGTTCCGCGCCTCCCAGCTGTGACAGGGCGGCGAGCTGCCAGAGGTCGATCGAGGTGTCCCTGACACCGTCTCCGACCAGGCAGAAATCGTAGCCGCTACGGGAGAAGGGGACCAGGAAACCGAAAAAAGCACCGCCGTAGCGGCAGACCGCCGGGGTCCCCGCGCTGAACCGGAGGTCCAGTTCCTTGACGAAAAAACGCCGCGCTAGCTCGTTTTTGAGAGGGTCCTGTATCCGCGAGCAGCAACAGCGAAAGGGAGCCGCACCGGCGACCTCGCCGCCGTGCCTGCGGTATAGCGTCAGGTTGTACGGGGCCAGGGAGGCGGAGTCCTTTAGGCCCGCCAACATCTCCTCAAGCCATATCATGTCGAGTTCTATGCCCATGGGTCGCTCGCTTCGGGAAACGGATTGGCGCTAGCGGCCAATCGTAAATAAAACACCATGGGTGTGGCCGTCGGTCGGTCCAGGTATATCCCAAGGGGGAAACTTGGCTCGGCCGGAGCCTGCTTGACGTTGATGGGTTGGGCGCGCACTGCGCGGCGCCACGGATTGAGCGCACTATAATCTAGTTGTTACGCTAATTTGGCGTTTTCGGCAAGACAAAGTTAAGCCCGTGAAACGTTTCGCGATTGCGCCATTTTTTTATTTCGACAGATGGCGTATTTATTCGAACAAAGTCGTTGATTTACCGTCGTGACAGCAGTAATATCGGGCCCTGCCAGACTTATCCGGAGTCCTCATGCCAATCGTCTCGCCCGACACCCCGCTGTATAACAGCCGAATCTTCGACTCCTACCTGAAGCTTCTGAAGAAGCGATACGCCCAGGTCGATATCCCCGAACTGCTGATACACGCGGGAATGACGGAGTTCGAGATCGCCGATCCCGGGCACTGGTTCACACAGAGACAGGCCGATCTTTTTCATGACAAACTGGTGCGGTCAAGCGGGAACCCCGGCATCTCCCGGGAGGCGGGACGTTACGCGGCGTCCCCCGATGCCCTCGGTTTCCTGCGCGAGTTCCTGCTCGGTCTTGCCGGACCCGAATACGCGCTCGCCATCGTCGGCAGGATCGCCGCCAATTTCAGCCGCTCGTCGGGCTACGCCTCGCGCCGGATCGGGCCCCGCGAACTGGAAGTGACCGTCAGCTTCGAGGAGGGGGTAACCGAAAGCCACTACCAGTGCGAAAACCGTATCGGCTTTTTCGAGGCGGTATTCCTGATGTTCGGCTACGATTTCCCGCAGATACGCCATGACGACTGCGTCTTCAAGGGTGCCAAGGTCTGCCGCTACCATATCCGCTGGGAACCTGCTCCCGCTTTTCGGCTGGTTTTGCTGCGGCGCTTGTCCTTTTTCCTGCTGCTTCCCATCGCCATTTTCGCCCTCTGTCTTGTCCCGAACACCCTTGCCGGCGCACTATTGCTCGGCGCCGTGCTGCTCCACCTGTTGCTGGTCGTCGGTATTCAGCGTGTCGAGCGTACCTCGTTGCTTGCCTCCATGGGGGGGCTGCGCGCCTCAAGCGAGATGCTTTTCGGCCGGATCAAGAGGAACTACGACTCCGCCCTGATGATCAACGAGATCGGGGAGGTCATCTCCAGCGGGACCGATCTGGACGATATCCTTTCCAGCGTGAACCAGGTGCTCGCGAAGAGGCTGGACTTCGGTCGCGGCGTCATACTGCTGGCCAACCGCGACCGGAGCGCTCTCGTCTTCAGGAGCTGTTTCGGCTTTACCCCGCTTGAGGAGGTGATCCTTGGGCGGATGGAGCACCCGATCGCCGGGACGGCGCCTCAAGGGGTGTTCGTCGACTGTTTTATCGGGCAAAAATCCCGCCTGGTGCACGATATGGCCGAGGTAAGGCCCGCCGTCCCGAGCTGCGCCTTCGCCTGTTTCACGGATCTTGGGGTGAAGTCGTTCATCTGCGCGCCGATCGTCTGCGAAGGGGAGTCCCTCGGCATCCTGGTGGTGGACGACCCGAAACGGGAGAGGGAACTGCTGCAGGATGATCTCAACCTGATCCGCGGTGTCGCCCCGGTCATTGGGGTCTCCATCAGGAACGCCATGCGGCTTGCCAACGAACGTGATCTCTCGGAGCAGCTCAGGAAGGCTTCCGAATTGCTGGAGGGGCGCGTGCGGGATAGGACGGCGGAATTATCCCGGGCCAACGAGGTGATGGAGTTCTTGTACGATTCGGTGTCCCATGATCTGCGGACCCCGCTTCGGGTCATCTACGGCTACGGCGAACTGCTGCTCGACGCCTATGGAGACCGCCTCGATGCCACTGCCAGGCAGTACCTCGGCAGCATGATCAGGGGGGGTGAGCAGATGGAGGAAACCTTGGACCGGATGCTTGATTTTTCCAAGGTCAGGCTGATGGAGATCAGGCTGCAACCGGTCGATCTGAGCCGGATGGCCCTGAACATCATGAACGATCTCAGGGTGACCGATCCCAGGCGTATGGTCACCCTGCAGATAGAGGCGGGCGTCGTCGTTACCGGAGACGAAGGGCTCTTGACGAGCATCATGGAAAACCTGCTCGGCAACGCCTGGAAGTACAGCGCGGCAAAGCCGTCCTGCACCATAACGTTCGGGGTGCGGGACGGTACCTTCTTCGTGAGCGACGACGGCGACGGGTTCGACATGGCGTATGCCGACAAGCTCTTCACGCCTTTTCAGAGGCTGCACGACAACAAGACCTTCGCCGGCCACGGCCTCGGGCTCTCCATGGTGCAGCACATGATAGAGCGCCTCGAGGGAAAGGTCTGGGGTGTCGGCGTGCCGGGGGAGGGCGCCACCTTCTATTTCACCGTTCCAGATCAGTCGCAGGGGGCAGGGAACTAGGGGCTAGGGAACGCTAGGGACCTTTGTTTTTATCGGCCCCAGTCCCTAGCCCTTGTTTATTTAACGCTCGCGCCGAACTCCACCCGGCTCCCGCTGGTCCCCTCCTTGGCGCTGGGCCGGAAGATGTCGACGGTCTTCTCGAAGAGACGCGCGGCGGGAAGCTTGCCGTTTTGCTGCAGGAAATCCCTGACCGTGCCGGCGCGCTCCCGCGCGATGGTCCGCAACTCGTTCTTCCCCACCACGGTATGGGTGATGATCAGCTTCTTCATTTCGGCGTCCGGCAGGCTTTTTGAAAAGCCGAGCGCGTTTTTCGGCTTGGGGAACTTCTCCCGGGCGTAGACCGCCTTCAGGTAGATCGGGTAATCCTGGGGGAGCAGTTCGGTCCCCTCCAGGGTCTGTCCCTCACGGCTCTTCCCTTGCTTCACCAGCGTCCGGAATTTTTCCCCTTTCAGCTTCTTCTCGAGCAGTTCGCTGCGGTACCCCTCGGCATCCCGGTCCCGGTCGACGAAGCCGGATATCTCCAGGTCCAGGGTGGGCCGGTCCAGCAGCGCCTTCGAGAGCTTCAGGAGCTTCTCCTCTTCCGCCTTGGAGAGCTGGGTGGAACCGGGAGCGAAGAGCACGGCGCTAAAGTCTTCTCCTCCCCCGAACAGGGAGCCGAGCAGGGCGAAGGGGGAGGTCGCCGCCTTCACCAGCAGGTTCTTCAGCATCTGCACAACCACCCCCCAGACGTCGAACTTCGGGTCATTGGTCAGTCCCGCCACCGGCAGGTCGAGATGGATTTCTCCCTTGCGATCCTTCAATAGCGCCACGGCGAGCCGGACCGGAAGTTTGGTGGCCTGATCGCTTTTCACCTGCTTGCCGAAGCTGAACTGGTCGATGAAGAGCTTGTTCGTTGAGGTGAGCACTTTCTTGTCGATCCGGTAGGTCAGGTCGAGGTTCAGTTTTCCCTTGTCCACGTTGTAGCCCAAGTAGGCGTTGGAGTAGGGGGTGAGAGGCGCAAGCTCGATGTCGGTAAAGGCGATCTTCAGGTCGAGGAAGAGGTCGCCCCGCAGGGGGTTGATCACCCCGGTTATGGAAAGCGGTGAGTGGTTTTCCAGGGTACCCTGCAGGTGAACGTCGGCGTTTTGGTTCGATTCGGATGAAAGCCCGCTGACCCTGCCGCCCAGATTGTAGAAGGTGGTGTCGAAGGGGTTCTTCAGGTGGCGGTCGGTGAGGGCGAGGGTTCCGCCCTGCATGGTGACCGAATCTATCCTGATCGCCTTCTGGGGACCGGGCGGGGCGCCGGCGGCGGCCGCGGCCGCTACGACCTCCCTGTTCGCGGCAACCGCGACCGGTGCCTGCTTTCCCGGGGCCGCTGTCTGGGCTGCCGGGGTCGGCGTCTCCTCCGTCCGCATCAGGTGCTGCAGGTTGAGGGTGCCGTCCTTCTGGACGATGACGCGCGAATAGAAGTTGCTGAGCGATACATTGCCGATGGCGAGGGTGAGCGGGCCGAGGGTGCCGTGCACCTTCTCCATCCGCAGGCTCTCCCACTTGAGCAGATCCTCCTCGAGTTCGGTATCCAGGCAGTAAAAGGATCGCACGCCGAGGGAACCATCGAAGCTTCCCCGGAATCCAGAGTCGGCCTTTTCCAGGTTGAGCGACAGCTTGGTGTCGAGGGTGCCGGCGGCGAGGAATACGGTGGTGTTCCCGGAGATATAGGTGTCGAAGTCCCGTAGCGGGATCCGTTGCAGCTCGAGATTCCCCTTGAGCCGAAACGGCGCGGGGTTGATGACCCCCTTGGCCGAGATGCGCCCCTTCTTGCCGTAGCCCGATGCCAGGGTGAACGGGATGGGACCCTGCCTGGGCCCCGCGATCCCGGCCAGGGAAAATTTAATCCGGGAAAGGGCGAAAGCGGGCGCTTCCTCCTTTTCCTTGTCGGTGAACCGTATCCCGAACTCGCTCCCGGCGACCCTGTCGATCCGATAGGAGAAGGGCGCGGACGCCGGTTGTCCCGCCTGGGCTGCGCGGCTCCCCTTGGCCTTGACGCCCGCCGCTGACGACGCCCTGCCGGGCCTCAGCAGGCGCTCGGGCGAGAATACGCCGTCCTTGTCGCGGCTCAGGACAAGATTCCCCCCTTTGAACTCCAGGCTACCGACGCCGGCCTTCTTCTGCTTCAGGTCGACCTTGATACCGTTTGCCAGCAGATGCTTGAAACGTATCCCCTCGCCTGGGCCGAACGGGGTGGCGAGGTTCTCCCCCTTGAGTGTGCTGTTTTCCAGGACGAGCCCCAACAGGGCGCTGTAGCTGATCTCAGAGGTGGCCCCGAGGGTCCCGGAGATGGGCGCCGTCAGTGTGTCCCTAAGGTACGGGTAATACTCCCCGAGGGGGATGCCGGCCAAGTCCAGGGTAGCCCTGAACTGCAGGGGATCGAGCATGAGGTCCCCCTTGAGCGCCAGGGTTTCGCTCCGCGCCGTGGCAAGCCCCAGGGTGAAGGGGGCCTTTTGCCCAGGGGAGGTGGAAAGCGACTCGAGTCCCAGGTTTATGTCGTTGATATCCGTCCTGAATCCACCCTTCGGCAAGCTGTCCGCGAGGTGGATCTTGCCGCCTTTCACGGTGAGCCTGTCCAGTTTCAGGTTGAGCGGGACGCCTGGTTTTGGCTGGCTGGGCGCCGGGGCTGCCCTGGTTCCCGAGGGGGCAGCCAGTTTCTGGAAATTCCAGATGCCGGCAGCGTCCCGGGCCGCGCTCACTTCCAGACCTTCGACCTCGAGCGAGGAGAGTTCCATGCGCCGGGAAAGGAGCGCCATGCTCCTGATCTTCAGCTCGCCCCTTTGCAGGGCCGCCAGCGGTGCGCCGCTTGGCTCGCTCAGCTTCACCCGGTCCAGATTGATGGAACCCGCCAGGGTGGTTTCTGGCCCGGACTTGGCGTCCACCCGGTAGCTTAGCTTAAGCGAACTGGTCATCCGGCCTGAGTCGACCCGCACCGGAAGGGGGACGGGAAGGTAGCCTAGGTAAAAGGGGAGGTCCAGCTGATGCGCCTTCAGGTCGATGGAGGCCTCGACAGACCGGGAGAGCGGTTTCAGTTGTCCCTCGAAGGCGATCGGCGCGCCGTTCACGACCGCGCTGAAATGCGGCGACACGTAGCGGTCCGCCAGGTAAGGGATGTTGCTGAAGAACGGCACCGACAGGGAGAGCCCGGTCACCCGGTGCCTCTTTTCCGTGGCAAGCGCCTTGTCCTGGAAATCGAGGGAGCCGTTGCTGATGGTGATGTTGTTCAGGGAGAACGGCAAGCCGCCCTCCTTATTCGGTTCCTTGGACTGCAGCAGGTCGGAGAAGTTGAAGCGGTTTGGCGCGCTTCTCACGATGTGCAGATAGGGAGCGGCGAGGTGAATTTTCGTGATGATGAGAGCGCGCTTGGGGAGCGAGAGCGGGGAGAGGGAGAGCCGCGCGGAGCTGAAGGCGAGAAAGGTGGCGCCTCCTCCCTTTTCCGAGAGCCGGAAGCCGGTGATGCCGGCGCTCAGGGTGAGCGGGTTCAGAGACAGCGAGGCGATCTCGGCCCGGCGTCCGGTGCTCTCGGCGATCTTTTGGATCGCCAACCGCTTTACCAGGGGAGGGAGCGCCAGGAAGCTTAAGGCGAGGAGCGCGCCAACGGCGAGTGATGAAATAAGGACGGATTTCCTGGACAGGCGCATGCTCTTTGGTACCTCGTTGTGATTGGGATGGCGCTTGCCGCGGCCGGGTAGGCGGACCTGTCTTGCGGCGCTAGCCGACCTCGGCGTACTCCCGCTCGCGGAACTCGACCCCCAGCTCGGCGGCGAGCGCCCTCACCCGGGCGACGTCCAGCCCCGGCAGGGCCACGGCAGTCGCCACCACCTGCGGAATGTGCCGCTTCGCCTCCCGGAGGAAGTCGCATACCCCGAGGAAGCCCTCGTTGCCGAACGGGGTGTTGCAAAGCCTTGCGTAGGTTTCCGGGTCGGCCGCGTTCAGGCTCACGGAGAGCGCGTCCACCAGTCCGGAAAGCTCCGGAAGGATGTTCCTGCCGTGCACCAGGTTGGCCTGACCGTCCGTGTTGATCCTGACCCGGAACCCCCGGCCCTTCAGCTGCGCCGCCACCTGCTTCACCAGGTCGAGCCGGATGAGCGGCTCGCCGTAGCCGCAGAACACCACCTCGTCGAACGCGGAGGCGTCATCCATCGCGGCCATCACCTCGGCCAGGTCAGGCTCGTGCGCAAGCTTCAGCTCGTGCCCCTTCACGGTGAACTCCTCGAACTTGGGGCAGAAAGTGCAGCGGTTCGAGCAGCGGTTGGTGATGTTCAGGTAGAGTGAATTCCGGATCTTGTAGGCGATGGTGGCGTGGGCGCATTCCTCCTCGATCCCGAAGAGCTTGCGGCTGTTCAGCGAGGTGATCCGGCCGACATCCTCCAGGGAAAGCCCCTTCAGTTCGGCTATCCGCTGCGCCGTGAAGCGGACGTAGGCCGGCTCGTTTCTTTTGCCGCGGTGCGGAACCGGGGTAAGGTAGGGGGAGTCGGTCTCCACCAGCAGGTGCTCGATCTTCACCCCGCGCACCACCTCCCTGAGCGCCTCGTTGGAGGCGTAGGTCACGGTTCCCGGAATGGAGATGCAAAACCCCATCTCGATGCACTCCCGGGCCATTTTCAGGTCCCCGGAGAAGCAGTGCAGCACCCCGCCGACCTCGCAGGCCCGCTCCTCCTTCATGATGGCCATGACCCTGTCGTGGGCGTCACGGTCATGAATGATGAGCGGAAGCTTCAGCTCGCGTCCCAGGCGTATGAAACGCCGGAACACCTCCTCCTGCGCAGGTTTGGGGGAGCGGTCCCGGAAGAAGTCGAGGCCGATCTCCCCGATGGCGACGACCTTGGGGTTTTCCGAAACCAGCTCGCGGATCAGCTGGTAGCAGGGTTCGGTGACTCGGTCGGCGTCGTGGGGGTGGATGCCGACGGAGCAGTAGATCTGGCGGTAGGCGCGGGCTAGCCGGCAGGCCTCCCCGCTCGATTCCAGGTCGGTGCCGACCGCGATGATGGTGCCTACCCCTGCCGCCGCCGCCCTTTCCAGCATCTCGGGGAAGTCCTGGGCGAAATCCTTGCCGTGGATATGTGAATGGCTGTCTATAAGTTCCATGGTGGTACTCCTTTTATTCTCCGTCGGCTCACAGGTCGTCGAAGACACGCTGCAGGGCCGCGACCATCTCCTCGTACAGGAAAGGTTTCGGTATGACGCCGCAGAAACCGTAGCCTTGCGGGTCCGCCATGACGGGGTCGTCCGAGTAACCGCTCGATACGAAGGCTTTCAGTTCCGGGTCGAGTCCCTTGAGATGAACAACCGCCTCTTTCCCCCCCATGCCGCCGGGTATGGTGAGGTCCATGACGACCGCGCTGAACCGCCCGCCCCCAGCTAGGGCCGCGCTGTAAAGGGCGATCGCCTCGGCCCCGTCCTGGGCGAACTCCACCTCGAACCCCATGCGACGCAGGGTCCGTCCCGCCAGAAAACGGACCGCCTCCTCATCGTCCATGAAGAGGATCTTTCCCCTCCCGACGAAAGGGGGCGCCGTCTGGCAGGAGGCGCCAACAACGGGGGCGTCGGTCGCCGGGAGGTAGATCCGGAACACCGAGCCCTTTCCGAGCTCGGAATCGGCCTCGATGCAGCCGTCATGCTTCTTGATGATGGAAAAGGCGGTGGTGAGACCGAGTCCGCTTCCCTGCTTTTTGGTGGTGAAGTAGGGGTCGAAGATCCTCTTCAGGTGGTCGGCCGGGATGCCCTGCCCGGTGTCGCTGATGGAAATCCTGACGTAGCGCTTCCCGGTCAACCGGAGCGGGAGCCCGTTTCCGGCGGCCAGGTTCTCGCAGGCCACGGTGATGGAGCCACCTTCCGGCATGGCCTGGTCGGCGTTCATGACCAGATTCTGCACCACCTGGCTGATCTGTCCCGCGTCCACCTCCACGGTGCAGAGCTTTTCCGGGATGTCGAAACTGCAGCAGACGTTGGAGCCGCTGAGCGCGAAGCCGCAGGTCTCCCTGATCAGCTCGCCGACAGTCGCGCTCTTCTTGACGGGGGCACCTCCCCGGGCGAAGGTGAGCAGCTGCCGGGTCAGGTCCCGGGCGCGCAGCGAGGCGTTCTCCGCCTCGGCGAGCAGCTGGTAGCTCTCGGCATCCTCGGGGGTGAGCTGCCTGGAGAGGGAGATGTTTCCAAGGATCGCGGACAACAGGTTGTTGAAGTCGTGGGCGATGCCGCCGGCCAGCAACCCGATCGATTCGAAACGCTCGTTCTTCTCCAGCTCCTCTTCCAGCTTCTTGCGCTCGGTGATGTCCCGGGCAAGAATCAGGATCGCCGAGCGGTCCTGGAAGGTGAAGGGGGTCGTCGTGACGTCCACGTCGACCACGACACCGTCCAGCCGGACGTATTTCTCCTCCCTCGGCAGGGGAGTGATGCCGTCCTCCCTCAGCATGCGGACCCGCTCTCTTTCGGCGTCCCGGTAGTCGGGGTGGATGAAGTCGAGCACCCGGCGGTCGACGATCTCCCCCGGGTCGCTGGCGCCCAGAAGTCTGACACCCGCCCGGTTGGAAAAGGCGTACTTGCCGTCGATCGCTATGTAGATTGCGCTGGTGGAGAGCTCCACCAGGTTTCGGTACCTCTCCTCGCTCTCCCGCAGCATCTCCTCGGCGCAGCTCTTCTCGGTGATGTCGATGGAGATGGTCCCGACCGTTTCCACCTCGCCGAGATGGTCGAGCAGGGGGAATTTGACCGTGTGGTACAGGCGTTGTCCCTGGGGGGAATCGATCAGCTCCTCGAAGGTGTTGGCCCTGCGCCCTTCCAGGACCTCATGGTTGCACGCGTTGATCAGTTCGGCGATCTCCGGCGGGAAGATCTCGCCGCTCTTTTTACCGATCACCTCCTCGCGGGTCAGCCCCGTGGCATCCTCCCAGGCGCGGTTCACCAGCAGGTAGGTGTTCTCCCGGTTCGAGGCGACGATCGGGATGGGTGCGTGTTCCATGAGAGCGCTCATGAACTCCTTGACTTCCTTCAGCTCCTTTTCGACCCTGAGCCGATCCTTGATTTCGGAGGTCAGCTGCTCGTTGGCGACGGCGAGATCGCAGGTCCGGTCCACCACCCTCTGCTCCAGTTCGCCCAGGGCCTTCCCCTCGGACTGCTCGCACCAGGCGATGCAAAAGGCCTGTTCAGTCCGGTCGAAATAGGCGTCCAGCACGCGTCTGGCGCGTTCCCTGAGATCACCTCCCAGTTCGCTGCGCTGCAGCAGTTCCAGGTAGCCCTGGCGGAAATCCTTCAGGAATCCGAAGAACACCCCGAGCTGGACCCCGCTTTTCGGGTGCAGCATGGCGAGAGTGGTGGCGAGCAGGGCGTCCTGGTCGTTTTTCCGATTGTTTCCGGAGCTGGATTCAGAGTCGCTGAGGGCGTTGGAGAGAGCGGCGGAAGTGCCGGTCACCGCGTTGCGGCAGTTCTGGGGAAGGAGGGGCAGGTGTCGCTGGTAACCGTGTGCGACAATATAGGAGCGGGACCGCTCTGCAAGCCAGTTGGTCTGGCTTGTGATCAAGGCGGAGAAAGTTTCCATGAGGCTGAACTCCTTTGGATGATGCGATGTCTGCCTATACTAATGTACCATCGATCAGGAATCCATATAAATTTGCAGGGGGAACCCGAAATCTGCTCCGTTTGGGGCCCGGTCGGCTCGCCTCGCCTGGATCGTGTTGCGGGATCCGGGATCAGCCGGCCGGGATCATGTATCACGACCGGCGCTCAATTGGTAATGGCGGCGATGGAAGCCTCGATGCCGTCCATGAGAAGCCGCAATTCCTCAAGGGAGATGGAGAGCGGCGGGAAGACCACGATCACGTTGCCGAGCGGGCGCAGGAACAGGCCGTGCTTGCGCGCCTCCAGGCAGACCCTGACGCCGACCCTCTCCTTCCAGGGGTAGGGTTTTCGGGTTTCCCTGTCGAGCACCAGTTCGATGCCGCCGATCATCCCCTCGTGCCGGACATCCCCCACGTGCGGCAGTTCCAGGAGACTTTGCAGCCGCCCGGAGAGGTAGGCGATCTTCGGCACCAGGCTCTCCAGCAGCCGGTCCGATTCAAAGAGGTCCAGGCTGGCGAGTGCCGCGGCGCAGGCGATTGGGTTGCCGGTAAAGGTATGCCCGTGGAAGAAGGTCTTCAGCTCGCTGTAGGGGCCGATGAAGGCGTCGTAAACCTTCCGGGTGGCGAGGGTCGCGGCCAGGGGGAGGTAGCCCGCCGAGATTCCCTTGGAGAGCGCCAGGATATCCGGGGTAATGCCGGCCTTTTCGCAGGCGAACATGGCGCCGGTCCGTCCGAAGCCGACGGCGACCTCGTCCGCGATCATAAGGACGTCGAAGCGGTCACACAGTTCCCTGACCCGCGCCAGGAAACCCGGCGGCTGCACGATCATGCCGCCGGCGCCCTGAACGGCGGGCTCGATGACGAGTCCCGCGAGTTCTGAAGCGTGCAACTCCATCAGGCGCTCCAGCTCCTTCAGGCAGAGCATGCCGCAGCGCTCGCGGTCTCCCGCCGGCGACAGGGCGCAGCGGTAGCAGTAGGGGGAGGGGGCCATGATGGTGGGGAAAAGCAGCGGCGCGTAGACCTCGTGGTAGATGTCGATGCCGCCGACACTCATGGCTCCGACCGTGTCGCCGTGGTAGGCGTTGTCGAAGCGGATGAACTTGGTTTTGGCGCTGTTTCCGGTCTGGCTCTGGTACTGGAAGGCCATCTTCACGCCGATCTCCACGGCGGTGGAGCCGTTGTCGGAAAAGAAGACCTTGCAAAGGCCGGGCGGGACGATCTCCACCAGACGCTTGGCGAGGAGTGCCGCGCGGTCGTTGGTCAGCCCCAGGAGCGTCGAATGCTCAAGCCGGTCCACCTGCGCCTTGATCGCCTCGTTTATCTCGGCCCGGCAGTGTCCGTGCACGTTGGTCCAGAGGGCCGCCACGCCGTCCAGGTAGCGGTGGCCGTCCGAGTCGATCAGGTACGACCCCTCACCCCTGGTGATGACGATGTTGTCTGCCCCCTCCCATTCGCTCATCTGGGTGAACGGGTGCCAGAGATAATCGCTGTCGTACTTCCTGAGGGTTTCGGTGTCAAGCTCTTTTACCACGATACTTCTCCTTCCTGGCCCGCCGGAAAGCAGGCCAAGTCGTTTGCTCGTTACCTTATTAAGTCACTGATTACCCGCGGATATCGGCTAGGAGAACAGCTCCCGCAGCATGACGATGGTGGCGGGGTCGCGCTCCAGCAGATCGACCACCCCCTGAACCACGGCGCGGTCGTTTTCGCCGGCCACTTCGGGGAAAACCCCGAGCAGCTGGGCGCCGGAGAGGGAGGCGATGAGATGCGGAGCGTATCCGGCCGCCTGATCGGGGGACTCCGGATACCGGTTGATGATGACCCCCTTCACTTCCAGTCCGAGACCGCGAGCGCAGAAGGTGGTGAGGAGGGTGTGGTTGACGGTGCCCAGGTCCGGCCTCGCCACGACCGCGATCGGAAGGGCCAGGTGCGCGGCGAGGTCCGACATCAGGAGCCCTCCGGCGAGCGGCACCATGAGGCCGCCGGCCCCCTCGACGATGATGAACTCGGCTTGAGTTGCGAGCCGCAGATAGGCCTCCCGGATCACCTGAAAGTCGATCCGTACCCCTTCCAGCGAAGCGGAAACCGAAGGCGCCAGGGGTGCCTTGAGGAGGTACGGCGTGCAGTCCGGGGTGAGCGGGGTGCCCGCCGCGAAGCAGAGCAGCTCAGCGTCCTCCGAGACCAGCTTGCCGTCTCGCTCCAGGGCCCCGCTGGTGACCGGTTTCATGACCGCGACCGTATGCCCCTGCCGCCTTAGGAGCAGCGCCAGCGCCGCGCTGGCGACGCTCTTGCCGACCCCGGTGTCGGTGCCGGTGATGAAGATTCCTTTTGCCATGCTGTTTGAACCTCTTAGGGAAAAGTTTTGAGTTTTGAGTTTTGAGTTTGAACGTAGAACGTAGAACGGTTCTACCTCAATGCGCGCACATCACCGTTTCCAGCCCCAGGTCGTCGAACATCTTCAGGTCGACGTCGATGTTGCGCCCCTGGGTGGTCAGGTAGTTGCCGATCATGGTGCCGTTGGCGCCGGCGAAGAAGATCCAGGACTGCAGGTCGCCCAGGTTCTTTTCCCTGCCGCCGCAGACGGTGATCCTTTTCCCCGGCAGTATCATCCGAAAGATCGCGATGGTCTTCAGGCACTCCATGGCGCTGATGTTGGCAGCCCCCTCGAGCCTGGTGCCCTGGACCGGGTTCAGGAAGTTGATCGGGACCGAGTCCACGTCGAGCTCCTTCAGGGTGAAGGCCATCTCGACCCGCTGGGCCGCGCTCTCGCCCAGGCCGAAGATGCCGCCGGAGCAGACCTTCAGGCCGACGCTCTTGACCGCCCGCACCGTGTCGACGTCGTCGCGGTAGGGATGGGTCGTGCAGATGGCTGGGAAAAAGCTCTCGGCGGTCTCCAGGTTGTGGTGGTAGGTATCCATCCCGGCCTGCTTGAGCTTCCCCGCGGTCTCGGCGTCGATGATGCCGAGCGAGCAGGAGGGGAGGATACCGGTCTCCTTCCTGATGCGGCGTAGCGCGCCCAGGATCTGCTCCAGCTCGGCTCCGTTCACGGTGGTTCCGCTCGTGATGATGCCGAAGCAGGCGGAGCCGCTCGCCTCGGCCGCGCGGGCCGATTCCAGAAGCGCTTCCTCCTGGACCAGGGGATACACCGGTGCGTCGGTTACGTGGTGCGCCGACTGGGCGCAGAAGGCGCAGTCCTCGGCGCAACGCCCTGATTTCGCGTTGATGATCGAACAAAGGTGCACCTTGGCGCCGACGAATTTTTCCTTGATGCGGCTTGCCCCGCGGTACAGGTCGAACACGTCCGCCCCTGCCAATCCGCTGAGCCGAATCGCTTCCTCGGGAGTGATGCTCCCGCCGCCTATAATCCTGCCGACGATGCCGTTGATGTAGTTTTCCATGAAATCCTCCCACGCTCATGTAACATGGCTGGCGTTTGCTTGTCAACCAAATCAGGGTTAGTGGTTGACGAGGAAAGCGCCTCCCTCGGGAACCTGCCGACCCCTGTCCAGCGCGGCGCCGGTCCCGGGCAGGCCCGCAAAGACGACGGGCGCGGGGAAAAATTCCCCGCGCCCGTTTCCGCTCCTTATGAACCTTCCGCAAGGGACCCGCGTCACCCGTCCAGCATCTCCCTCACCTTGCGCAACAGCACTAGCGGCTGCACCGGCTTCATGAGGAGTTCCACGCCGGGACCGAGTTCGCCCTTGCTGCTGATGAAATCAGCGGTGTAGCCACTGGTGAAAAGCACCCTGGTGCCGGGACTCTGCCGGCTGATCTCGTCGAATGCGGCCTTGCCGCTCATCCTCGGCATGATCATGTCCATCAGCACCAGATCTATCTCATCCCGGCGCTCTCCGAACCTGGCCACGGCCTCCTCGCCGTCGCAGGCGAGAAGCACCCGGTACCCGAAGTTGGTCAGGACCTTTTCCACCAGGTCGCGAACCGCGGGTTCGTCCTCTGCCACCAGGATCAGCTCATGTCCCGCATCTGCTTCCAGGCGGGGCGCCTCCAGCCCCTGCTCCGGCGCCTGATACGATACCAGCGGCAGATACACCTTGAAGCTGGTTCCCTTTCCCCGCTCGCTCTCCACCATGATCTGCCCGTTATGCTGCATGATGATGCCGTACACCATGGCGAGGCCGAGTCCGGTCCCCTTGCCGACCTCCTTGGTTGTGAAGAACGGCTCGAAGATCTTCACCCTGGTCTCCTCGTCCATGCCGGCGCCGTTGTCCGAAACGGTCAGCTGCGCGTAGCGTCCCGGCGCGGGGTTGTCGTTACCGATGCCGGCTCCGTCCAGGTCGACCGCATGGGTGGATACCCTCAGGATGCCGCCGCCGGGCATGGCGTCCCGGGCGTTGGTCGCGAGGTTCATCAGGATCTGCTCGACCTGGCCGCTGTCGGCCAGGATAAAGAGTTCTTCGTCGTGCAGGTCGGCCTTCAGGGTGATATCCTCGCCGATCACCCGGCAAAGGAAGTGTTCCACATGGCGGACGATGGCGTTCAGGTCGACCTGCTGTGGGTTCATGACCTGTTTCCTGCTGAACGCCAGCAGACTCCGGGTGAGACCCGCGGCACGCTCGGCCGCCGCGAGCACCTGGTCGACGTTGGCGCTGTTCGGGTCGTCCGGCCCCATCCGCATCTGCATGATGCTGCAGTAGCCGATGATGACTGTCAGAATATTGTTGAAATCGTGCGCGATGCCTCCCGCCAGGAGTCCGGTCGCCTCCATCTTCTGGGACTGACGCAGCTGTTCCTCCAGCTCCCGGTGCCGGGTGATGTCCATCCCGATCCTGGCGGTTCCCGCCAAGGAGCCGTCGCTGTGGTGCAGCATCGTGTTGTCCCAGATGATGGACCGGTAGGCGCCTTCCCGGGTGACGATCTGGTTTTCGTAGTGGGCCGGGAGTTCGCCCCGGGCCAGCCCCTCCTTGAATATCTCCCGCACCTGCGACTGCAACTGTTTCGGGATGAACAGGTCGAACCAGTTGGCTCCCACGGTTTCCTCTCGGCTCCAACCCGTGAGCTGCAGCAGGAAATCGTTGCAGAAGGTCACCTTGCCGGTGGTGTCGAGGATAACGCTCACCAGATGGATGTTTTCCAGCACCTCGCGGAAGCGCTTCTCCGAGAGCCGCAGTGCCTCCTCGGTGATCCTTTTCTCGGTGATGTCCTGGATCAGCCCCTCGTACTCCCGGATCCTCCCTGCTTCGTCCAGCCCTGGCACCGGGGTGTTCCGGATCCAGCGCAGACGGCCGTCCTTGCGGATGATCCGGTGCTCTATCGCACCGGCCTCCTCGCCGCTCAAAAGGCGGGATGCGTGCCGCAGCACGGCGTTCCTGTCCTCCTGCGCCACCATCCGGAGCCAGAGATACCGGTCCGCGGAGAATTCTTCCTTGGTGTAGCCGGTCAGGGCCAGGCAGCCCGCGCCGTGCCAGGTCTTAAGCTCGAGGTCCTCGCCGACCCGGACCGTGTAGATGTAGTCGGTGACCGCGTTGCTGATCCGGCGGTAGCGCAGCTCGCTCTCCCTGAGCGCCTGTCCGGCGCGCTTTTCCTCGCTGGTGTCGCGCGCCACGCAGGCGACCCGGGAGACCACTCCGCTCTCCTCCACGGGTGAGTAGGAAACCGAGAATTCCCGGATGCACCCCTCGGGGGACTGTTCCTGCAGCTCGAAACTGACCGCGCGCCCGGAGAGGCACGCGTCCAGGTGCGGCTTCAGTTTCGCGAACCGGGCCGCGCCGAGTACCCTTTCCAGCGGCTGCCCGAGCAGGTCGGCGCGCTCCACCCGCAGGTGGTCGAGGAGGGCCCGGTTTGCCACCAGGCAGCGGTAGTCGCGGTCCACGACGCTCACCATGTCGCTGGAACACTCGATCGCCTTTCGGTACTCAAGGAGTGTCGCCTCGCTCTTTTTCGCCTGGGAGATGTCCAGCATTACCCCTCGCAGTCGCGTCGGTTTTGCCTCCTCGGTGACGACTGTGACGATGTCGCGGACCCAGATGAAGCTGCCGTCCTTTATCCGGAAACGGTACTCGAAACTGCCGTCGTTCGGAGCGGCACCGGCTTCCGGAACGAACCAGTCGGCCCAGCTTTCATCGTCGGGATGCAGGTGGTCGGACCAGAACTTCGGATCGGCCAACCAGGCGGCCGATGGGAAGCCGGTGATCGCCTCGCTTCGCTCGCTTACGAAGGTGAATTTCCGGGAGGCGAGGTCGATCTCCCAGACGATGCCGTCGATGCTGTTCACGATCTCCTGGGAGCGCCGTTTGGCCTCCCTCAATTCGCTCTGCTTGTTCGACAGGCGCATGTTGGCTTGGCCCAGGCTCGCCATCTGGCTGCGGATTAAAAGGGCCAGCGCGGCGGCCAGTGCTATGAACAGTCCGGCGCCCGCGACTTCCTTGATGGCCCTGCGGCGCCATTGACTGAGCTGCATCCCTTTGTCCAGGGAGACGACCGCCATGACAGGGTATGGCGCGCAAGAGCGGTAGGAGACGATGCGCATGGTGTCGCCCGGAGCGTGCTCGGCCTGGTAGGTGCCCGATCCCGGGGCATTCCGGAGTTCGCGCTGGTATGCCCCGGGATCGGGAAGGCTGGCCCGCGCGGTTTTCTCCGAGAACGGCCACTGCGACAGGATGGTGCCGTCCCTGCGGATCAGCAGGATCATGTCGTTTCGACCCAACTCGAGGGTTCCGTAAAATGCGCTGAAGTGGCGCGTCTTGACCGACACTCCGACGGTCATGCGCGGGGTTCCGTCCGGGTTGGAGAGCCTCTTGGTCGCGGTGATGAGCCATTCGCCGTCCCGGCGGTCGCGGAACGGTTTGCCGATGAAGAGAGATCCGTCGCTGGAGCTCTGGTGCTGCCGGAAATATTCCCGGTCCGCGACGTTCCTCCGAATAACCGGGTATTGGGTGGAAATGGCGTGCAGTTGACCGTCGGGACTGGCGACAAAGAGGGAGGCTATTGTGGAACCGGGTCTGTTGCGCCCTGCGAGCAGCGGCTGCAGGGCGCTCTCGCTCGGCACGCCGGAACTGGAGAGGGAGTCGATGTCCCGGATGACGGAGTCGATGGTTGCTTCGGCATCGTTGAAGGTGCGCAGGAGGTGTTCGTTGAGTGCGCTGGCCAGCCCCTTGGCATGCTGCTCGGCGGCGTAGACAGCCAATATATGATCGGAGCGGATGTCGTAGAACATCTTGCCGAAGAAAAAAAGCGTCACCACGACCCCCAGCATGGCCGCTCTCTTTTTCATGACGCTACGGTGTTGAAACATCTGTAACCCCAAAGTCCGCCCTGAGGCGTCCAAACCATGGTTGCCTCCCACGGCGGGGGAGAGGAAGGGAAGGGTCAGACAGGAAACCAGCGCTGATCCGGAGTCGGTGGCCGAGGCGGTTTTTCTGACTCATTATAAGTGAAGCAAAAAAAAAGGGCCAATGCAAAAGGCGCTAAGGAGGATGAGGGAGGTCCGGCCGGATTCCGGTTCTGAAAATGATACGCCTTGGGGGAAAACAGAGGTGAGCGGATGCGTTGGGCGTCGTTGCCTCGATCGGTGCGGGAGTGCATTTGAAGGGGCGTGGTGGGGGCGGTTCCGGAGAGGCGAAATGAAGGTCTGGCGGAGCGGGTGTCTTCGTGGGCTACAGTTCCTCGGGGGTGAAGGCCACCACCTCGTCGATGGTGTCGGCGTCGAGGAGCACC
>Ga0209125_1001667_pt1 | contig 19647 bp, 18 predicted proteins | sample BarGraIncub1131A_FD_184503 | JGI IMG/M metagenome (GOLD analysis project Ga0209125, IMG submission 184503) | Arctic peat soil microbial communities from Barrow, Alaska - Barrow Graham LP Incubations 11-31A (SPAdes) (version 2) | ecosystem: Environmental > Terrestrial > Soil > Wetlands > Peat...
CGGCTGGGTCATGCCTATGGCTGGTATACCACCGCCATCTACATCGCCATGACCCTCGGCCCGGCGTCGGGAGGCTTTCTGGCCAAAGTGCTGGGGCTTCGCGAGGTTTTCCTCGTCTCCGGAAGCCTGCTGGTGGTTGTGGCGCTGGTGGCGCTGTTTGTACTACCCCAAGGTCCTCCCCGCCACAGTACGGACCTGCAAGCCGCCCTGGCAGCCAGCTTCCAACTGCTGCACAACCGCCGCCTGCTCGCCTGTCTGTTGGCGACCGCCGGCAGCTGTATCGGCTTCGGTGTCTTTCTGACCTTTCTCCCGATGTACGCCTCGCAGCAGGGGTATGATCCGGCCCAGGTCGGCCTGGTCTTTGCCTCCCAGGCCGTTACCAATGTCGTCGGCAGGGTACCGATCGGGGACCTTGCCGACCGCGTTGACCGCCGCTGGCTCGTGGCTGTCGGCCTGCTCTGCCTGGCACTGTCGCTGATAGCGCTGGGGCAGTTCGTACAGCTTACGCATCTGATGGCCTGCGCCGTTGTCATGGGGGTGGGGATGGCTCTGACGTTTACCGCCATCGGTGCCATGATTGCTGAACTGGTCCCGCCCGTGCAGCGCGGGTTGGCCATGGGAATGTATAACAGCTGTGTCTACCTGGGGATGATGGCCGGTGCCACCGTCATGGGGCTGGCCCTGAAACGGATCGGCTATCCGCTCGGGTTTGCCGCCGCCGGCGGCATGGCTTTGGTGACACTACTGTTCTTTTTACCGATGATGCGGGAGAAGCGGCACCGGCCGGATTGCCAAGCCTGACAATCCGGCATCCAAACGACTATATAACCAGGAAGAACGAAACATGCACCATGAATTGCGTAACAAAAAAAGAGGGATTAGCGAAGCGGAAGCAAGAGAACTGCTGGAGCGGGGCGAATACGGCATTCTTTCCACCTGCGATGCCGACGGCCAGCCATACGGTATACCGCTCAGTTACTGCGTTATTGACGGCGCCATCTACTTTCACTGCGCCGTGGAAGGGCACAAGTTGAAGAATATCGCCGCCAACAGCAGGGTGTCGTTTTGCGTGGTGGGGAAAACCGAGGTCCTGCCGGACAAGTTCGCGACCCGACTTAAAACGATAACTTAGCAACTTGGAAGCCTGACCCCACTGACACTTGACCCCACTGGCACTGGGGCGGCTTAGGCTGACAGTCGGTGAGAACAACCATGACGTGCGGGAGGATTATCTGCCAGAAAATGTGCGCTGAAGGATTGCCAATGTTATGCCAGATCAGGCGTACGCAGCCGCAATACCAATCATACCGCGATAGTAACTGTCGTGACGCGGCTCCGAAATAATCGTCCTGATGTTCTTGTCCACTCTTTTGCGCGACAGGTACAGGTGGTAGATGAAGCCGGAAATACGGGTGTCGCCGATGATGAGGTAGCCGTTGATCATGCCGTCCACCAGATACACCCTTCTCCAGATATCCCCCTGTTGCCAGGTAACCGCCTCCCCCTCAAAACGTCCCGCCGACACAATCGGAAAATCGATATGCTTTTTCAGCACGTTGGTGTTGATGGAACCGCCGAAAGAGCCGTCGCCGTGAACCAGATGCCGTGCGGCGATGCGCGCCTGCTGCATGGCGTTCGGATAGGTGGCGAAGATGCCCTGCTCGCCGGTCACGGCATGTCTGGTGACGGCGACATCGCCTGCCGTGTAGATATCCGGATCAGCCAGCATCTGCTCATTGCTCGCCACCCCCTTGTCAGTGCCGCACAGCGCTTCGGAATTGGGAGACACACCGATGGAGACGATCAACAGCGCTGTCTCCATCCGCTCGCCGTTGGAGAATTCAACCGCCGTGAGCTGTCCGTTTGACGTGACGATCTCGCTGACCGTGTTCTTCAGGCGGATGTCGATACCGGTTTTTTCCACCAGCTTGCGGGTGGCGAACTGCCCGCCGTCTTCGTCGGTCATTTGCGACAACAGGCGCGTGTTCCGGTGAACCAGCGTTATCTCAAGCCCCCGGTGCCAAAGCGCCAGAGCGGCATCAACGCCGATAAAGCCGCCGCCGAAGACCACCGCCTTTTTGACGTTATGCTCCGTTATGTACCGGTCAATGGCCACCATGTCGGTCAGGGTTTTAAAACCGAATACTCCCTTGGCCACCAGCCATTCAGGACGCGGATACCAGCTTCGCGCACCGGTGGCAAAAAAGAGCCGGTCGTACGTTTCGCTCCGCCCGGAAACAGACCTGACAACCCGCCGCTCCGCATCCACCTCGACCACCGGGTCGGAGAGCCGCGCGGTGACCCGGTAGCGCTCGTAAAAATCCTCACCTTTCCAGTACACGGTTTTCAGAGGTTCACCGGCCAGATAAAACGGGATCACGCAGGGAGAATACGGGGCAAAACCCTCGTCACCGCACATGACGATCTCCCCGCCAAAACCCTCCAGACGGAGACGCTGCACGAATTCCGCTGCTGCCATACCGGTTCCGACGGTAATAATTTTCATTATTCGCCACCTCGGCGCCGCGCAAACTCCTTCCGGCGCAATTCCCTGAACAGTTCCATATGGGGCGGCATCCCTTCCGCGCCGAGCAGATAGGTGCGAAGGCTTTTCACCGCCTGTTTGTTCCTCAGTGCGTCATGTTCGGTATACTTCAGTGCCCCGGAATGGCAGGCATCCACACAGGCGGGGTTCTTGCCGTCCTTGATGCGCTCATTGCAGAGATCGCATTTATAGGCGACGTCGCGGTGATACTGCGAGCGGTGCGTGACCTTGAACGAAATAGCGTCAAAGGGGCAGACCATGGCGCACATGGCGCATGCCTTACAGAGAGCGGCATCCAGCAGCACCGCGCCGGTTTCCGCATCGCGGCTGATAGCCCCGGACGGGCAGGCGTTGAGGCAATCCGCCGGGTCGCAGTGGCGGCAGGAAAGGGGAAAGGCTTCGTGATCGATCCCCAGCACCCGCACGTTCACCTGGGTTTTCCGGTCGCCCAGGGCAGCCAGCAGGCTGCGGCCGGGGTGATGTTCCACTGCGCATGCGCTTTCACAGGCCTTGCAGGCCAGGCATTTTTTGTAATCGACAAATATCCGTTTCATGGCGGATCTCCCTGGTCAATGATGATGGTGGTGATGGTCGTGGTCGTGACTATGATTGTGATGACCGGACGCGGCAGTCGAACAGGTACAGGGGGGCGCGTTCAGCAGCGAAGCCAGCGCGGTAACCGCTACCGCGTAGCCGCTTTCCCGGTTTGCCATGATCCTGGTGACATCCGGATCGAGAGTTTCAATCATCGGCTCGGCAGGCAGTTCGATGATACGGTCGAATATCTCGTCCAGACGGCAGTTGTTCTCCTGCTGGAAACGCTCCAGCTTGGCACTCCCGCCGGGAGCAATCCGGTTTACCACCAGATAGACAAGCGGAATGCCGGTCTGTCGGGCCAGAACCGCGGAATGACATGCCACAGTCAGGGCGTTGAAGGTGTTGTCGGACACCACCAGACACTGGCCAAAACCTTTGGACAACGCCCGCCCGAAATGTTCCATCCCTGCCTGAGTGTCGAGCAGAATGGCATCGTTGTGACGGAGCGCCAAATGCCTGATCGTGGCGTCCAGCAGCACGTTTTCGGCGCAGAGGCACCCGCCCCCCGCCTGCTTGACCGTGCCCATAACCAGCAGGTTGAGATTGGCGCGGATGTTCAGGCCGAAGCGCTCCACCACGTCATCAACATCCGGGTTCAGCTTGAACATTGCCCCCCAGCCGCTCCGCCCCGGCCTGATGCCGGTCTTTTCTTCGATGTAATCGGCATGACGGTTCAGCGGCATGATCCGTGACACGGCCTCATGATCGAGCCCGAGCGCATGCGGCAGGTTCATCTGCGGATCTTCGTCCACGGCCAGGACGTTGATATTGTTGGCGGCAAGTACTGTTGCCAGGCAGGATGTGAGGGTGGTTTTACCCACCCCGCCCTTGCCGGTAATCACGACGCGCAGTCCTTCGGGTTGCGGTTGGCACATGTTTTTCTCTCCGTTAGCCCTGATAAACAGGATAAGTGCGTTAACGAAGTTATTTTCTGCCTGAAAAGCGCAGAAAACAACTTCTAACTTACTAAATTCCGAGTGCGCTACGCCGTTCCTTGACGATCTGTTCCATCTGATCGGCAGCAGCAACCGGATCTTCCTCGACAAAGAACCAGCCGCCCAGCACCTCTTTTGCATCCTGGGTAAGAATCTTCGTGACAACCGGGCCGCCCAGAATCGGCGGGAGCGGCCAGAGATGAACCGGAATGCCGGAACCGACAAAATACGCGCCGATGGCGACCGCTTTTTCCGTGGTCCATTCCGGCGCCGAGCCGACAATCGGCAGGTCGGAGATATCGACCTTGAGATGGTCGGCAATGCCCCCGGCCAGGTTGAGCATCCGCGAGCAATCCACGCAGGAACCCATATGGAGAACCGGCGGAATACCCAGTTGCTGACAGACCGCTTTCAATCCCGGCCCGGCCAGTTCCTGTGCCGAAAGATCCATCAGCCCGGCCTTGGCGGCGGCAATGGCCCAGCAGCCGGTGCCGATCACCAGGATGTCGCGCTTTATGAGTTCCTTGGTGAGTACGCGGTGGAAATTGTCCTGCTGTACCTTGACATTGTTGCAGCCGACAATGCCGGCCACCCCTTTGATGGTGCCGTTGACAATCAGGTCGATCAGCGGCTGGTAGGTGCCCCCCAGCGCCTTCAGAATCTCTTCGACCGTAAAGCCGACCACCGCGGTTGCCGTATGCTGCGGGATATACACCTTCGCTTTATTCCGGTTCGGATAGGCGTCAATGGCGGTTTTGATGATGCGGCTGGCAATTTCATCGGCGTGATGTTCGTCGAACTGGATGTGGAGTGCGCCGGGGATTTTGGCCTGTTCGCTGGTGGTAATGAATTTGGTATGGAAGCAGGAAGCAAGATCGGCGAGCGCCGGAAAAATGCACTGCACGTCCACGACCATGGCGTCCACCGCGCCGGTCATGATCGCCAGTTCGCTGTGTGACTCGTTCCCGGCCATGCCGACGCCCTGACGGAGCAGCACCTCGTTGCCGGTGCAGCAGAGCCCGACCACGTTGACCCGTTTTGCGCCCACGGCTTCCGCCGCCAGTTGGTTCGCAGCCGAAAGCGCCATTTCGGCCACCTTTGCCGACAGGATCGGTTCATGGCCATGGACAACCACGTTGACGCTCCCCTCTTCCAGCACGCCCAGGTTTGCCTTGACCGATTTTATGGTGGGGGTGCCAAGCAGGATATCCTGCAACTCGGTGGCGATCATTGAACCGCCCCAGCCATCGGAGAGCGAGCAGCGGATTGACTGGGCCACCAGCGAAAGCGGATCGTGGTCACAGCCGAAATGGGTGCGGTGCAGGATGTCCACCGCCTCGCGGTCAATGCCGCGTGGCAGGAAACCGGTTTTTGCACCGGTTGATTCAAGCAGGGTATTTTCAAGCGTTTTCAGACGTTCAAACCGTTTTACCGGCATGTACTTTTTCAGGAACAGGAGCGGTTCTTCTTCCTGGTTGCCGAAGCAGTCTATGGCAGCGTGCGCAACATCCGCAGCAATCTCCATCTGCTCGCGTCCGTCAGTCGGAATGCCGAGGCGGGTGGCGACAGCGATAAGCTTGTCGTTATCAGTGATATGGTAGTCGGTATTGGTTCCGTTGGCAACGGCCCTCAGCAGCAGTGCCACCTTGCGGCCATGATCCGAGTGAGAGGATGAACCGACCGCAGCCATGCGCGCCAGGTTGCGGGCCACAATGGCATCGGCGTCGGCCCCGCACACGCCGCGGGTCGGCCCGTCGCCAAACGGGTCGATGCGGCAGGGCCCCATGGAACAGATACGGCAGCAGGTGCCGAGTTGGCCATAACTGCATTGAGGCTGCTGTTTTTCATGCCGTTCCCAGACATTGGAATACCCTTCACGGTCGGCAATCCGCAGCATTTCAACCGCCGCCGGGTCAACGCTCCTCGGGTCATCATGTGTTGTTATTGCTTTGTCCATAATTCCTCCCCCCACAGTTAGCTTACGGGTTCAGAATAAACGATGCGCTGTATACAATTAAACAATCAGCTTGTGGAAGGTTGCCGGGATTTGTAAATGGTGGGATTTTTCAGGTAAAGGGATATCAGGCAGATGAATCAAGATTACTTCAAGCCGACAGCGACCAGAAATTCCTGCATCTTGTCGCGACTGATCGGGATTCGCACTTCGCTCCCGCCAATCTCGACCGAACATTCGGACGAGTCACGCAGAACCTTGCGTACCTTGGCAATATTGACCAGGTAACTCCGGTGAATGCGGTGGAACATCTCCCCGGAAAGGCGCTTTTCCATTGCGCCGAGCGAGAGATCGCAATGGTACTCACCGGATTCCGTCCGGACCGTGGCGTAAATATTGTCAGCTTTGAAATAGACAATCTCTTCCGGCTTGATGAGATGAATTTCCCCATGGCAAGTAACCGGAACCCGCGTCAGTTTTCTCTCAGTTGCGATATACGGGGTGATGTCGTAAAAGAGCGCACAAATTTTTTCGTCGACAATCTCCCGGTCAACCAGCGGAGTCAGCTTGACGAGAAGATAGCGATCCTGTCCGTCGTTGCGGATGATCTTGAGGGAAAGGGGAATCTGGCGTTTCGAGTCGGTGGCGAGGCGGAGCATGTCGCTGACCTTCCGGCGACTCTCCTCTTTGTGAAAACTGAGGATATCACCCTGAAACAGTTGTTCCCGTGAGAGACCGGTAAAGAGAAGCATGAACATGCGATTGATATGGGAGACACTCATATCCTGATTCAGGATGACGATTCCCGGTTCGATATGCTCGATCATATTGAGCAGGGTGCTTTTCCCCATTCATCGTCTCCTTGTCACGGATTAGCGGGGGACATTGTATTTGTGTTATGTCTTTAAGTAAAGGGGAATGAGTGGAGATGGTTACCTGTCGCCTACTCGCTGAAATAAGACCGTCCGGGACGTTGTTTACTAACCGTCATTTTAATGTTAATGCTTTCCGCATGCCAAGAACAGCCCGCCTAGATCTTCCTGACCTTTTGCAGCACGTCATCGTCCGCGGTGTGGACCGCTGCGATATATTCCGCGATGATCAAGACCGGAGGCGCTTCCTCGTTAGCTTTTCGAAGCTCCTTGTTCAGACCGGCACCGAATGCCTCGCCTGGTCGTTGTTGACAAACCATCTCCACATCCTTCTTCAACCTCGCAGGTCCAGACTCGCACCGTTTATGCGGCGGCTTCTCACCGGATATGCAATCTACTACAACCTCCGACACAAACGCGCAGGTCATCTGTTTCAGAACCGGTACAAGTCCATAGTCTGCGATGAAAATGCCTATCTCCTGGAACTTGTCCGGTATATTCACCTGAATCCTTTACGTGCGGGAATGGTGAAAAATCTCGCAGCCCTCGACGATTACGACTGGACCGGCCACTCGGTCATCATCGGAAAGCAATCACTGGAAGGACAGGTTGTGGATAAGGTGCTTTCTCACTTCGCGAAAGGAAAACGCGAGGCAACAAGACAGTACAAACTTTTTGTTGCCGACGGTGTTGCGTTGGGTAAGCGCAATGAGCTAGGCGGAGGCCGGAGGATGACGAGGGAGCTACTGGAAGGATTGGGCGAAGAGCCTTATGACGAAAGAGTTCTCGGAGACGGGGAATTTCTTGAAGAACTACGGCAACGTCGGGAACTTGAATCAAAATTTACACATTCTATGGAAATCAAAGAAATAGTTGTTGCTGTTTGCCGTTATTATTTAATCGATCCCTCAGAACTACAACGCAACAGTCGAGCAGCAAGCATTGTAGCCGCCCGGAGCATCATCTGTTACCTGGCCGTCCGCCAAGTGGGACACAGCGGAGTCGAAGTTGGCAAACTGGTGAATCTGCGTCGTGCGGGAGTCAGCGTTGCCGCAAGCAGAGGTGAAGAAAAAGTGAAGAATAATCCGGTTCTCCTGACACTAATAGACAAATAAACAACGTCCCCGGCGGCGGCACAGATCAATCCGATCAAGAAAAAGGAATTATTTATCAACAGCAGGAATTCACCCCATAAATCCAGCATCAAGCGAGAGATATTTCAAAGCAGTACTCTTTTAGCGTTGATTGTCATGGCTATCTTCGGGTTTATACTCTCGTCCATTCTGTATTATTCCGAAATATCCAAGGCGCGAGCCCTCATAAACCGAACCAGTCAGGGCGTCGCTCTATTCATTGACGGCTATTTTACCGAAATCATCAACACCATCGCGGTGCTGGAAGAGAACAAGGAAATCAGGGATGCGATGGCGCGGGACGATGATGCTCGGCAGCGCATATTGGATGGGTACCGGTCCATTACCAAAGCCAACAAGAATATCACCTATATTTATTCGGGTTACGAAAACGGTCTGATGCTGATAAACGACTGGGCGCCTCCCGCAGGATTTAATCCGACCACCCGGCCTTGGTATCGGGCGGCGATGGCAGCCAAAAACGGGACGTCGATCGGTCTGCCATATCAGGAGATCAAAACAAAGGAGTGGCTCGTTTCAACCAGCAGAGCGTTGAAACAGCCCGGTGGCGGATATGGCGGCGCGGTAGCTGTTGACTGTTCAATCGATCAGATTATTCACCTTATTGCACAGCACGACGAATACAAAACGGAAATCAGTTTTATCATGGACAGGTCCGGAAAAATTATCATGCATCCTGATCAGTCCGTACTAGGAACATCGCTTCCGGAAATAAAGGATACTCCCGAACAAGAGGGTGAAGGCGACTTGACGTACCGCATTGGCAATGCGGAATACTTTGCCCATTATAACCGCGTTACTTCAACCGGCTGGACAGTCGTGACGGTGGTCGAAAAGAAAGAAATACTTCGCCCGATCATAATGGAAGTCTTGTCTCTTGTCGGCATGACCGGTATCATCGCCGTGGTCCTGGGGCTTGTGCAGAGTATTCTGCTGAGCAGACGATTGTCCCGTCCGCTGGTTGAGCTTGGCAAGAAGATCAAGGCTACGATTGCAGGGGACGAGCAAGATGGTGACGAATACGTCTATCCGGACAACGAAATCGGAATTATGGCCCGGGAAATCGGCCTGTTGGCAGCAAAAGAACTTACCGCTAAAACGCGTGAACTTGAGGCAAGCGAAGAGATCTATAAAACCATCCTGATGGCTTCGCCCGATGACATCACCATCGCCGATCTTTCAGGGAATGTCATTATGGTCTCAGAGGCAGGGAATAGAATTTTTGGCTATGATCCGTGTGAGGGCCCCGGTATGTCGGTCATGGACTTTATTGTCCCCGAAGATCATGAACGGGCGCGCGCCAACATTGTGAAGATGATTCACGAAAATTATCCCGGTCCCAATGAGTACCGCGCCGTCCGCAAAGACAGGTCCTGCTTTGACATCGAAGTCAACAATTCCTTGATTCGCGACCGGCAGGGAAATCCTGTCCGAATGGTCCTGATTGTCAGGGATATTACGAATCGCAAGAAGGCGCAGCAACAGATTCAGATATTGGTTCGCCAGCTTGAGATCGAAAGGGACCTCGCCCAACGCAATTCGCTGACGGATAGCCTGACGGGACTGTCCAATCGCAGGTTTTTTGACACTGTCTTACAGGCTGAATTCTCAAGATACACAAGATCAGACACGCAATTGTCCCTGATCTTGATTGATGTGGATCATTTCAAAAATTACAACGACCACTATGGTCATCTTGCGGGAGATGATTGCCTGCGGCAGATTGCTCGTACACTCAAGGCTGTGGTTGAACGTGGTACTGATATCGTGGCCCGTTACGGCGGGGAGGAATTTGTGGTCATACTTCCCGGTACGAATCGCCAAGGAGCGGCAACCCTGGCGGGGCGAATAGCTGAATCCGTGCGTGCGCTTGCCCTGCCTCATGCCACATCGGACACATCCGGATATGTTACGATCAGCCTTGGAGTCGCATCGACAGCTGATCATGTCCTGGCCGATAGCAGCCAACTTGTTGCCCTTGCGGACCAAGCCATGTACCAGGCAAAACATAATGGACGCAACCGCTATGTGGTCTTGACTGCGTCGAAGTAGGGGCGGTTGACAAGCCGATGAAGTCGAGGGCAATGTGAAATAACGCCATATCGGGAAGAGTAAGTGCCGTTACGGAATTTTAAAAGAGAGCGGCTGCTTTATTGAAAAAGCAGCCGCTCTCTTTTAAACCCTCACCGACCTCACTCCCGCCAGCTGACCACCGCTTCTTTCCTCAGCGGCAGCCTGTGGTAGTCGTATTTGGGATACCCGATCATCATCGCCCCGAAGCACGCGTTCCCATCCGGCAGGGCAAGGGCCTGCTGCAGGGGAGGCCACTGGGCCGCCGCCATCATGAAGAATCCGGCCCAGCAGGCGCCGAGACCGGATGTCGGCGCGGCCAGATCAAGGAATGTGAGCGCGATACTGCTGTCCACCTGGGCCAGAGCGTACCCCTTGGGGGCATGGGCGACTACAAGGGCCGGCGCACCCCGCAGGACGGTATCTATCCCCGCCTCCCACGCTTCTACTGAACGATCAAGCCTGTAGGCCTTCGCAAGAGGATGCTCTTCCTTGATCAGATACCGGAGCATATCGATGATCATCCCGGCCAGGTCATGAAGTTGTTCCCGTGAAGTGATGACCAGCCACTGCAGCTGCTGGCTGTTGGTGGCGGTTGGGGCATAATGGGCTATGTCGATCAACCTGGCGAGCTTCTCGTGCTCGACCATCTTGTCCTGGTAGGTGCGAATCGACCGGCGCGACCGGAAAAAGTGCTCCGCCTGCTCACTGCCAAGCGCCAGATCCGCTCTCACCGGCGGACAATCCTCCGCCTTCATGCCATCCAGAGACAGTGCGCCGTGCGGGCAGATGGCGACACAATGGCCGCATGTGATGCAGAGTTCCTCCAGTCCCGGCGCAAGTTTCGGCACTGTCGAACCGTCCTTCAGTTCGATGATACCCATCGGACATACAGCCGAGCAGATGCCGTCAAATTTACATTTTTCCTGGTCCACGGTGATGTGAGTCATGCTATACCTCCTGCTTGATGTAACGTTTGAATTTTTCCTGATCCCGGTCGGGCCAAACGGCACACAGAATCTACGGCGGACATTGGGCACACATCGACTTGAACAGGTTAGTGCTCAAGTACCGGTCGCCACGATCGGGAATTATGACAACAATCAATCCTGATTCCAGTTCCGAAGCGAGCCTGAGAGCACCCGCCACGGCGGCTCCGCCGGACATGCCGCAAAAGATTCCCTGCTTTGCGGCAAGCATCCGGGCGGTTTCGAAGGCATCATCATCCTCTACGACAAGTTTGCGGTGGTAGGCGTGGGGATCATAGATGGGGGGGATTATCGACTCCTGCATGTTTTTGAGCCCCTGGATTTTGTGCCCCAGCACCGGCTCGACCGCCACGATACAGACTTCCGGCTTGATCTCCCGGAAATATTTGGCAACACCCATGACCGTGCCGCTCGTTCCGATGCCGGCCACGAAGTGCGTTATCTCACCGCCGGTCTGGCGCATGATCTCGGGAGCGGTTGTTTCATAGTGAGCCAGTGCATTGTTCGGATTTGCGTACTGATTGGGCATGTAGTAAATTCCGGGGCTCGTGTCGTAAATCTTGTGGGCGAGGCGGATTGCCCCGTCGGTCGTTTCACAGCCGGGAGAGAGCACGATCTCGGCGCCGTAGGCCTCCAGCACACTGCGCCGTTCCACGCTGACGCAGGCGGGCATGACCAGTTTTATGCGATACCCTCTGGCTGCGGCGATCATGGCAAGGGCGATGCCGGTGTTGCCCGACGTCGGTTCCAGGATAATCTTGTCCGGAGTCAGTTCGCCGCTCGCCTCGGCGGCCAGAATCATGCGGCGCGCCGGACGGTCCTTGATCGAACCGCCGGGATTGTTCCCTTCCAGCTTTGCCATGATGCGAACACCGGGATTTGTGCCGAGGGAGCCGATTTCAACAAGCGGAGTTGAGCCGATTGACTCAAGAAGACTTTGACCCTTCATCTGTGCCTCATATATCTATAGGTGGAATCTTTAACATATAATCCTTGGCGCCCCCGGACGTCAAGGCTGTTGAGATTCGCGGGGAGGCGGATTATCGCCTCGGACGGCAGGAGAGCGGAGAACCGCTATACACGAGAACCGTATGTACATTGAGTTAAGGAGGTTTGCGGGTGGCAATTATTGTTGGAGATATACATGGCAACGTTGAAAAGGTAGAGCGGTTTCTGCTCCATCGTCCCGATCAACCCCACGTTGCCCTTGGGGACTATGTCGACTCTTTTACCGAATCATTTGAATCTCAACTGAAGGTGGTGCAACTGCTGACCGACAGCAATGCAACCCTGCTCTGGGGTAATCACGATCTCTACTATTTGAGCCGTGCCCCCTGGAGAAGCAGCGGCTACCAGCAGAATCATGCGCCACAGTTCAGGGTAATTTTTGATGAGCTTCTGCAGAGTCGCCGTCTGGTGGCAGCCCACTGGGTAGATGGCTGGCTTTGTACCCACGCAGGGTTTGCCGAGGGTGGCAAGGGCCTGACACCTGAGGGGTGCTGCCGCGGGAATTCACGGCATCTGGCCGATTGCATCAACAAGCATTTCTGCGAGCCGGACATGAAATTATTGACTGATACTTCTTCTTCAGAAAGGGCCGGAAATGAACTGGCAGGTATACATAATCCTCTGTTCTGACAACACGCTCTATACCGGCATCACCACCGACCTTCAGCGGCGCTTCGGCCAGCATGCCTCAGGCCGGGGAGCCAAGTACTTTCGTGGCCGCCAGCCGGTACAGGTGGTCTATCAAGAGAGCGGTCACACACGCAGTAGCGCCGGCATGAGAGAAATGGCGATCAAAACCCTGGCGCGCGCCGAAAAACGCACCCTGATCTACTCCGAGACAAATGAAATCAGCCACGACTAGGAGGGCGTACGGCCTCTATTACGGGCGGTCTCTGACCGCCTCTGGCAGGGTAAAACCGGATCCCGCGAATTGAATGGCCGCCGGATCGCTGGCGCGGGGCGGGGAGACGGCATGCACACCACCACAGGCAGGACAGCTCTGCACGAAGGTCTCAAGCACAAAAGATTTGCCGCATCCCTGACAATTATGCTCCAGGCCGACAGGCAGTGCCGACTTCGCTATCGAGCCGCCATGGGCATTTAGAACAAACTCCACCAATTCCCTGCCGGAAGAAAAAGGCCCTACTCCCGGCGTCCGGGACGATCCGCACTCACACATTCCTATTCTCCCTGTCGTACTGCATCGATTTTTATGCTATAGTACCAACCTTAACCGATAGCACACCCCGGGGTTATGACCTGAGTCAATTTTTACGCAGTATTCCACTCCCGGGCCAGGTGAATTGCATCATTTTCAAGGAAAGTAGACAGGCCGTATTACTCATGGATAAGACACATCTCCTCCAGCTCATACTAGAGCAACTCACCCATGACTTAGCCGTCCAGTTCAATGCTGCCATAACGGCACACGAAGCCTCTACCCATGAGGAAAATATACCCGACAACAAGTACGAGACCCTCGCCCTTGAAGCTTCATACGTCGCCCAGGGGCAGGCAAACAGGGCCCAGGAGATCAAGCGTGCTCTGGAGAGCTATAAACAGCTGACGCTCCGGCACTTTGACGACGACAGCACCATTCTCCTGACCGCATTGGTCACCCTTGCCAGCAAAGACGCACCTGACAGAACGGTTTTTATCGGCCCGCTGGAGGGGGGGATGAAGGTTGCCGACCACCAGAATGAGATCGTGGTCATCACCCCGGCGTCACGGCTGGGCAGAGATCTGATCGGCAAGAGCATCGGGGACCTGGTCAGGATCGGAATCGGCAGCGGTGCGAAAGAGTTTGAAATCATCGGAATCTGCTGACTATCTGTAACTGAAAGAGGCGTTAAACATGGCACAGCCCTGGAAAACAATCGAAAGCATTGCCACCGAGGAAGGAACTCTCGAACTGCGTCAGCGCGGCGAGCGTGACTTTATCATCACTATCGGGTCACAGGTACTCATGAACAGCCTGGCAAACCGCTCCGAGGTCGTGCTCGGCGAGCTTGGCTGCGGCCACCTGAAGGGAAGTGAAAGCCCGCGGGTACTGGTGGGTGGCCTTGGCATGGGGTTTACGCTCAAGGCGGCCCTTGACACGTTACCGCCAACGGCCCAGGTCGTTGTAGCAGAACTAAACCCGACCGTTCGCGAATGGTGCCGGGGGCCACTGGCTACTCTCACTGAAAATGCCGTCAATGATCCTCGCGTAACCGTGGAGATCGGTGATGTTGCCCGCCGGATCCGACGGAGTGCTGTGGATGGCGGTGAGTCGCGCTTTGATGCCATCATCCTCGACCTGTATCGCGGACCGCACGCAAAAACACACCACAGCGATGATCCGCTCTACGGTAGCCGCGCCATCGAGAATATGCGGGCCGCACTCAAACCGTGCGGATCCTTGGCGGTGTGGGGAGAGAGTTATGACGAGGGATTCGACAAGCGCCTGCGGAGCGCCGGCTTCACCGTGACCACCGATCGCCCCGGTCGTGGCGGTCTCCGCCATGTGGTCTTTATGGGGCACCTGAAACCGTCTAAAAAGAGTGGGATGCATGCCTCCTGAGTGGCATGCGGCGATTTCCGGTGGTGAGAATGTACCCCGTTATCCCCGGGTGAGGAGTGTTTTCAGCTTTGCCATTTCATCGGGGCAGATGCTCAGGCAGTCATGACCTTCCAGAAACTCAACCAGTGACCCCAGAAAGATTCCGAACGAGAGCGGCACATTGGCCTTGTTGTAATAATAGCTGCCGTTGTTGATGAGAACATTGATAGCAAAGCCGGTGTTGGGAGAATTAAGCTCGATCAGCCCTTTGATCAGCCGGTAGATTTCCTTTTCCAGTTTGCGCTGGGTGCTGCCGTTTTCCGGCTTTGGCTTATCATCCTTCGCAGCGACTTTCAGAGCGGTCTTAATTGATGCGAGGTTCACACCGGTACGCTTCGGCGTACATCCCATCAAGCCGTCGAATATGCGCATCATATCCTTGACGATATTCTCCCGCGCGATCTCCGGTGAAGCATCCTCCTCCATGAGCGGGATTTCTTTGCTCACCTTCCGGGCCGCCAGCCTGTCGGCGGGCGATTCGGCTGCCATTCTCCTCAGCTTATTGATACCTTGCTTTTCTTCCATTACCGGACACTCCTGATTTTAATTTTTGCTTCTGTTTCTCATGCTACCGGTGACCCCGCTTTTCCACCCGGCTCCGCTTCCCTGATCGACAACGCTATTCTCTTGCGCTGCGGATCGGCGGACAGTACTTTTACTTTCACCACCTGCCCCGCCCTGACGGCATCGTTTGGATCCTTGACATAGCGGTTGGCCAGGTGGCTGATATGCACCAGCCCGTCCTGATGGACACCGATATCGACAAATGCGCCGAATGCGGTCACGTTGGTCACGACCCCCTGCAGAATCATACCTTCCTTCAGGTCACTGATCTCACGGATATCATCCCGGAAGGATGCGGTCTGAAACTGGCTGCGCGGGTCACGACCCGGCTTTTTAAGCTCTTCGATGATATCGTTCAGCGTCGGCAAGCCGACGTTCTCCGAAATATAGCGTTTCAGGTCTATTTTGCCGACAAGCGCCGGATCAGCGATCAGACCCGCCACAGAGACACCCAGATCGGCGGCCATCGTCTCCACCAACTTGTATCGCTCGGGATGAACGGCACTGTTGTCCAGCGGATGCACCCCGCCACGAATACGGAGGAATCCGGCCGCCTGCTCGAAGGCTTTGGCTCCAAAGCGCGGCACCTTAAGAAGCGCCTTGCGCGATTGAAAGGAGCCATTCTCATCGCGGTAGCGGGTAATGGCTTTGGCCAGAGACGGTCCCACGCCGGAGACATAGGCCAAAAGCGCCCAGGATGCGGTGTTCAGATCGACCCCCACGTAGTTTACACATGACTCCACGACACCATCCAGCGACTTCTTCAGCATACCCTGATTGACATCGTGCTGATACTGCCCGACGCCGATACTCTTTGCGTCGACTTTGACCAGCTCGCCGAGCGGGTCCTGCAGCCTCCGGGCGATGGAGATTGCTCCGCGCACCGTCAGATCCAGATCGGAAAATTCTTCACGGGCGATATCCGAGGCCGAGTAGATACTGGCCCCCGCCTCGCTGACCGACACCACGGGGAGCTGCCGCCCCGCACCAGCCAGCGTCTCCTTGACAAATAGTTCCATCTCGCGCCCGGCGGTGCCATTGCCGACCGCAACCATCTCGATACCATGGGTTTCAACGATCCGCAGCAGTTCCTGGCGCGCCTGGGGAACACGCGCCTCGCCGATGTGGGGATAGATCGTCACATGCACCAGAAAACGGCCGGTCGCGTCCACCGCCGCCAGTTTGGAACCGGTGCGGAAGCCGGGGTCGATGCCGAGCACCCGCTTCCCTCCTGCCGGCGGGGCCAGCAGCAGTTCGCGCAGATTCCGGGCAAAGATTTGAATGGCCGCCTCATCAGCGCGCTCCTTGCTCTCCAGACGCAGCTCCACCTCAATGGAAGGGGCGATCAGCCGCTTGTAGGCATCCTCCGCCACCCGCTCAAGCAACGGACCAAATATACTGTTCCGCAGGATCAGACGCGCTTTCAATCCGGCCAGAATCTGCTCTACCGGAGCGCTGATCGAGAGATAGAGCACCTCCTCCTTCTCGCCGCGGCGCATCGCCAGCATACGGTGCGACGGGACCGCCTTGAGCGGTTCCTGGAAGTCATAGTACATCTCGAACTTGGTAACCTGTTCCTTATAGTCGGCCGACACCCGCGACGTCATCACACCCTGTTCATTGGTCAAGCGCCGCACAACCGCACGGGCATCGGCGTTGTCGGACAGCCGCTCGGCCAGGATATGCCCTGCCCCATCCAGGGCGGCCGCCGCATCGGGAACCTCTCTATCCGGATTGATGAAGGGGAGCGCCGCTTCCTCGGCAGTTCCGGCCGTCAACTCCTGTGCCGCCATGATATCGGCCAACGGCTCAAGCCCCCGTTCCCGGGCGATAGTCGCCTTGGTGCGCCGCTTCGGCTTGTACGGCAGGTACAGGTCTTCCACCTCGGTTTTCTGGCGCGACGTTTCGATCCGCTCGCGCAGTTCCGGGGTCAGTTTCCCCTGTTCCTCGATGGATTTGAGCACCGTGACCTTGCGCTCCTCCAGCTCAGAAAAGTAGGCGAACTGCTCCTCCACCGTGCGGATCTGCACCTCGTCTAATTCGCCGGTATGCTCCTTGCGATAGCGGGCGATAAAGGGAACGGTCGCCCCCTCCTGCAGCAGCAGGACGGTCTGCTCAACCTGAAACGGCTTGAGGCCGGTCGCTTCGATGATGTAGTGGATCGATTTTCGGATTTGTTCGTCAGTCAGCTTCATTACAGCTCCAGTCTGTGGGGATCGGGATTCATCGTGCTACGGCAACGGCAGATTGTACCACGACTGAGACATGCTACACATGCAGATTTACATCATGACCTGAATTTTTACATTAGTTTTTATTTATTATATTGCGGTTTTCCTGAATTACCAGCTGCTGCAAGCGGCCAACAACACATAATTGCGCATATTTATCCTGCTAATACAGCCGTTTACCATATATGCAGGACATTCGGCCCTTGACAGTTCATTTTTACTGCGCTAGGGTTGACCGATACATTACTGCATACCTATTTCCGATAATCGATACTACTAAACCATCCGCGAGGATGGGACAGAAAGCCCACAGGATCTCTCAGAGACAGCCGGGTCGCCGAACTATCAATAACTACGATAGCAGGCGACCCGGTTTTTTTTATGCGTTGCGAAACAAAAGATATGTTGACTGCAACAGTGGGTACAAGGAGTAACGCACATGAAATTCAGCGAAAGTATCTACAACATGGCGGTGTTCATCGAATTCCTGGCTGGTGCCGGCCTCGCCATCTTTTTCCATTTGGTTCTACACTCTCCTGATATTGCCTACAGTATTTTCGGTATCGGCATCCTTCTCTCCCTGGCCACCTACCTGCTTCGTGAGGATCTGGAGAAAACCCGCCATGAGTTAATCGACCAGTATCAGCAAGCCCACGAAGTCACCTTCGCCATTGCCCGGATCAGCGATGCGGAATGTCATATCAAGGCGGAGGCGATGCTATCCGGTATCAAACGGACTATTGTGCAGTTGCAGCAAGGATTTATCCCGCTTGACGAAACAGAATTCTATCTGGAGGGGGCCAAATGTTCCGACCAGGCGGTTCGCCGTTTGAAGAGTGTTGACCCGATAACCAGTGGCTGGCACACCAATGGCTGTCACACCCGGGGAGCATTGGTAAACTACTACCAATCAAATCTGCGGGCGCTGGAACGCGGCGTAGCCATCACCCGCATCTTTGTCATGAACCATGAAGAGTTAAGTGATCCCGATTCGCAGAAGATTCTACTCGCCCAGTATCGTGACGGTATCGAAGTACGTATCGCCTTTCGCGAGGAGCTTCCAACCGCCAGTAACATGAGTGGGCGCGACACCAACAGTTCCTTTAATTTTGCCATCTACGACGATCAGGTGGCGACCGAGGTTTTTCCCCAGAGCGGCACCTATTTTGGCAGAAAGACCAGTCAGGCTGTCAATGTGGACATGTTTCTCCGCTTTTATGAGCTGATTGCGCATAGCTCCAATATTATAGCCGTTGAGGACGACCGGATCATCCTCGCCTCAGATATACTTAAATCTGCGGCATAATCACCAGACGAAAAACCGCCCTTTCCCTGAGCCGGGAAAAGGCGGTTTTTCCGCATGAGATGATCAGGTCAGGCTTTGTTACTTGGCGCTCACGGCTTTGAAGGCATCCATCACCTTCTGAACCTTTGCGGACGGTGCGCCGATGGTGATGAAACCGAGTGGGCGTTCGATCTTCGGGGTTGTGACGATGCTCACCTTGCCGGAATCAACGAACCCCAATCCGAGGCCGCCGATGCCGCTATCATCCAACGCCACCTTGTTGTTCACCTCTTTTACGAAATCAACCGCCTTGGCGCTGGGCGAATATTCGCTGTTACCCATAACAACTTGTTTGATCAGCCCGCGAGTGGCGCTGGCCTTGGCGTCGGTATAGACGGTGATCGGCAGGTCCTTGCCGCCCAACTCCTTCCAGTTGGTGATCTTGCCGATATGTATATCCCTGATCTGTTCCCAACTGAGATTTTTCACGCTATTGGAGGGATGGACGACAAAGACTATCTCGGACGTGGCAAGCACATGCATCTTCAAATCCGGCAACGGCTTGGTGAGCCCGGCAGATCTTGCCGCCTTCACAATGGCGTCCAGCGAGGCAGATGCCATGGCGGCGTCGCATCTGCCATCCACAAGGTCGATCAACCCCTTGCCCGCATTGCTCTTGTTAACAATCAGTTTAATTCCGGTTGCCTTCTCAACGGCAGCCTGGTGCGGGGCTACCAGGTCGGTGACGACGCTGGCCGCGCCGCTCAGCTTGACATCCTCGGCAAGGGCGGCCTGGGCCTGACAGAACATCATCACGGCACCCAGGATAAGGGAGGGAATC
>Ga0209125_1001671_pt1 | contig 19587 bp, 17 predicted proteins | sample BarGraIncub1131A_FD_184503 | JGI IMG/M metagenome (GOLD analysis project Ga0209125, IMG submission 184503) | Arctic peat soil microbial communities from Barrow, Alaska - Barrow Graham LP Incubations 11-31A (SPAdes) (version 2) | ecosystem: Environmental > Terrestrial > Soil > Wetlands > Peat...
GAGCTCGGCTGGCGTAGAAGCAGGCAATGGGGGAGACATCGTCACCACCAGAAAATACAGGAATTTCATTCTTTCAGTCGATTTTAAAATAACCGAAGGGGCAAACAGTGGCATTAAATATTTCGTGGATACGGAATTAAACAAAGGTGCGGGTTCATCCATCGGTTGCGAGTTTCAAATACTGGATGACCAAAACCATCCGGATGCAAAGCTGGGTGTAAATGGTAACCGCAAATTGGGTTCGCTGTACGATCTGATACCTGCCCCTGTAGACAAACCTTTTCGTCCCGGTTTTTTCAACAATGCGACCATCGTCGTAAAAGGCAACAAAGTAGAACATTGGCTGAATGGTACGAAGATCCTTGAATACGAACGTGGCAATCAGATGTGGCGGGCTTTGGTGGCATACAGCAAATACAATGTCTGGCCTTCATTCGGGGAGGCAGAAGAGGGAAATATCCTATTGCAGGACCACGGAAATGAAGTTTGGTTTCAAAATATCAAGATTAAGGAACTAAAATAGTTCTTTGACTGATAAAAAAACATAAAATTAGAACGCTCCTCATAATTAATGGATAACTTTGCATTTAGAGGAAACAGTTTTTTTTATAATGAAATATTGACCTTAAATCATATCTGTCAAAATTATGTTCAATAATAAAATAATCGTATATACGTCTGGAACATTTGATATGTTTCATTCCAATCATTTGAAAATGATTAATTATGCCAGGGGTTTGGGTGATCTATTAATTGTTGGAGTAAGCACCGACGAGTTAGTCAGTTCCTATAAAAATCCTCCGACCATTCCATTCAATGAGCGATTTGAGATTGTTGAAGCCCTGAAATCACCGGATATTGTCATTCCACAGCATACGCTGGATCATACAGAGATTGTAAAGAAACTTCATATCGATGCATTCGTTGTTGGAGATGACTGGTATGGCAAATACGATTACCTCGAAGATCTTGGAGTCAAAGTCTTTTATTTCCCTTATGGAAACGGTGTTTCTTCATCCTCTTTAAAGAAGTCCATCTACGAGACCTATAATCAGCATTTACATGCTGAACGTGATACAAAACCTGTCAGTATAAAGAAAGATGAATAGGACAGCAATCGTCACCGGAGCCACCAAAGGTATCGGAAAGGCGGTTTGTGTCCGTCTTCTTCAGGAAGGTTGGACGGTTCTTGTTACCTATGCCAATGATACAAAAACAGCAAATGCTGTTTTTGCTGATTTTGTTGAATTAGCACCCGGTCGTGTGTATTTGCTGCAAGCGGACAATTCCGATCTGGGTAGTATCGGATGCATTGATGATTTCCTGAACGAACATGAGTTGACTGTTGATGCAGTTATTTTTAATGCCGGCATGACTGATCGGTCCGACTTTCATTCCATCACACCCGAAAATTGGGAAAAAGTATTTACAGCCAACGTTCATTTTCCTGTTTTTTTACTACAGAAAATATATCCGCGATTGAATGAAAATGGCAGCGTTACCTTTACCGGGTCGCTCATGGGCATTCAACCGCATTCCGTATCCTTGGTTTACGGGGTTACGAAAGCTACCGTACATGCTTTGGTTAAAAATATGGTCAAATTTTTTACCGAAAAACAAATCCGTGTCAATGCTGTTGCCCCTGGTTTTGTAGATACAGAATGGCAAAAGACCAAACCTGCTGAAATCCGTACTAACATTAATAATAAACTGGCTTCCGGTAGATTTTGCACCCCGGAAGAGCTCACCGATGTGTATATGTTGCTCATTAACAACCAATACATGAACGGGGAGATTGTAGTATGTGACGGTGGTTACAACTATAAATGAATTTCGTGCAATTTGTATTAAAAATGAAAGATCAATCAACTGTTTCCTTTAAAGATTCACTCAAGTCCTGGGATACTGAAAATATCCTTGACAGGGTATTTTATCGTCGGGTAGGTTTTAAAATCGCCGTTTTGTTGAAGCCAACAAAAATTACACCCAATGCCATTACCATATTTTCCATTTTTGTCGGAGTTGGTGCTTGTCTTTTATTTTATCCGGATAATCAGCTTTGGATCAATCTGATAGGTTTTGCCCTTTTGGTTTTTGCCAATATTTTGGACTGTGCAGACGGTCAGTTGGCTCGTATTACCGGTATTAAATCTGAAATCGGACGGATTCTGGACGGTTTTTGCGGAGATATCTGGTTCTTCACTTTCTATGCAGTCATTACCATGCGACTCATAAACAGCGAGGGTTGGGGATGGTGGACCATTCTTATTGCAATGGCATCGGCCCTGTCACATTTCAATCAGGCGGGAATGGTGGATTTATATAAAACGTTTCATTTGCATGTACTGAAAGGTGGAAAAAACAGTGAGTTTGAAAGCACCAAATCTGTGAAGGCCCGTTATCAGTCGATGACATGGAAAACATCGGCGGTGCCTAAATTTTTTATGAAATTGTATTATTTCTACACCTTGAATCAGGAAAGACAAACGCCCCAATTGCATAATTACATTGATCAGATGAACGTTAAATATCCCGATGGATATTCCGAAGAATCAATAGCTGCTTTCAGGGAGAAGAGCCTTAAGATGATGCCTTTGCTCGATAGTTTTACTTTTAATGCCCGTAGTATAGTGATGCTTGTTATGTTGGTATTCAATATTGAATGGCTTTATTTTGCCATTGAAATTTTAGTTTTGAATCCATTGCTTTACATTACAATTCGTCGTCACGAAAAAATGTGTTTTGATCTGAACCATCAATAATATTCTATGAGGAAAAGCGGCACCATCCTATTTCGGAATGTATTTTTTGTACTTGGCTTTCTGGCTCTGGTTATGATGGTTTGGAGTATAGGCTTTGACGTCATTGTTGATAATGTGGTTAAAACCAAATGGTGGTTTTTTGCTATTATTGCTATGTGGTTACCTATTTATGTGATTAATGCAATCGCATTAAATGTTATAATACGAGACGATAATCCCAACAATCGCAGAGTTTCCTTCTGGTATATTTTTAAGATCAATGTAAGTGGCTTTGCACTTAAAGCTGCTACTCCTCTAGGTTTTTTAGGTGGCGACCCGTACAAAATAATAGAACTTACAAACCTGTTTGGTGTGGAAAAAGCAACATCATCGGTTTTGCTTTACACCATGACACACATCACGGCTCAATGTATTTTCTGGGCATTGTCCATCGTCGTTGGGGCCTTATTTTTGCCCATGCCGCTGCAGGCAAGTATCATTTTACTGGTTTCATTTATTGTTTTTCTTTTCTTGTTGTTTTTGCTTTGGAGAGGTTACCGCAGAGGACTGACGGTACGTCTTTTCAGGATGTTGTCCGGTATACCCTATTTAAAACGTTGGGTTATTCCTTTTTGCTTGAAATACAACGATAATCTTCTTAAAATAGACCTGCAGATATCCCATTTGTACAATGCGAGACGTCGGGCATTTTTTAAAACCCTGAGTCTTGAATTGATCGCCCGTATCTGCAATTGTCTGGAAGTTTATGTGATATTAAAATCGGTGAATGTGGATGTCAATATCGTACAATCCGTAGTCATTTATTCATTTATGAGCTTGTTTACCAATATTTTGTTTTTCTCGCCCATGCAAATTGGGACCCGGGAGGGAGGCTTTCTACTCGCATTTAAGGCACTGTCTTTGTCTGGTGGATTGGGCATTTACGTCAGTTTGGTGACTCGTGTCAGAGAACTGTTCTGGATAGGTATTGGTGTGTTGTTGATGAAGATAAGTGGAAAAACTTTCTTGCCACCGATTCTTGAAAAAGTTGAAAACAAGGAAAATAATATAGTAATTTGAAAAGAGCTGTAGTAGACATTGAAGAATTAGAGAAACTATCTTCAATTTTCAGGGGTAATGTTGGAAATCAGCTGGCTAAATTTACCATCCGTTTGTTTGCAATGGATAAGGTAAATGTAGTTTACGATCATTCATGCGATTACTCCGGCTCAGTATTTGCTGAGCATTTATTGAATGATTTGGGCGTCAATTATCGAATTGGAAATGTTGAACGATTGAATCATTTACCGGAAGGTGCATTTATTACAATTTCCAATCACCCTTATGGCGGTTTGGACGGCATTATGCTCATTGACCTGATGGCAGGAATTCGCTCGGATTATAAGCTGATGGTCAACCAGATATTGGCGCTGGTGAAAACCATGGACGAAAATTTCATTTCAGTCATACCCAATACGACAAATTCAGGTCCGACTGCTGCCGGTATCAACGGTATTCGTGAAACGATTTCGCAATTACAGAATGGACATCCGGTAGGTTTTTTTCCGGCTGGAGCTGTTTCTATGTTTCGTTTCAAAAATATGTGTGTCAGAGATCGGGAATGGCAGAAAAGCATTATTAAAATCATTCAGAAAGCTAATCTTCCAGTTTTACCCATTCGCTTTTTTGATCAGAATTCCTCGTTTTTTTACTTCCTGGGTACCTTGAATTGGAGAATCCGATCTATACGGATGCCCTATGAAATATTCAATAAACAAAAGCAAAAACCACGAATTGGTATTGGTGAACTCCTATCAGCTGAGGAGCTTGCCAAATTTGCGGACTACAAATCTATGGGCTCATTTCTTCGAAAGGCTATCTATAAAATGCCCAAACCCACTTCCTATACACCCAGAACCTCGTTGTAAATTTACAACCCAGCTTTTACCTTTTCCACAATTTCTTTTAATGCCTTCGAAAGTCCATCCACCTTTTTCCCACCAGCCGTAGCAAAATGCGGCTGACCACCACCACCACCCTGGATAGCTTTAGCTGCCTCACGCACCAACAAGCCCGCATTCAGACCACCTGATACAAGATCATCGCTTAAAGCCACTGTCAGCATCGGTTTACCTTCAAAAACGCTTCCTGCTACAAATGCCAGTTTTCCTGAAACCTCAGCACGCAACTGGAATGCAATGTTCTTGATGGATTCAGCCGAAGCCTCACCTTCAAAGCAGATTAGTTTAGTACCGTTTATTTCCTGGGCATTTTTCAATAACTCGATTTTCAGCTCTTTGGATTTTTCACCGGCGAAAGCTTCGAGTTTCTTTAGGTTTTCCTGATTTTCAGTGACCAGTTTTTCGATGGCCTGAGTCAGGTTGGGTGTATTGTTGAAATAACCGCGGATGTTGCGGAGTTCATCTTGCATATCGTAGAAAAGCTCGTCGGCCTTTTCACCCGTAATGGCTTCGATACGACGAATACCTGCGGCAATGGAACTTTCGGAGATAATGCGGAAACTGCCTATCTGACCGGTAGAGGAAACGTGTGTACCACCACAAAACTCAACAGAGTTACCAAATTTAATAACGCGGACATCTTCTCCGTATTTTTCACCGAACAAGGCAATAGCACCCATTTTGCGTGCTTCAGCAATAGGCGTGTGACGACTTTCTTCCAATGGAATGTCGCGGCGGATTGATGCATTCACCAGCTGCTCTACTTTACGGAGTTCTTCGCTTGTCAATTTCTGAAAATGAGAAAAGTCAAAACGTAAATTATCCGGGCTAACCAATGAACCTTTTTGTTCCACATGTGTACCGATCACTTCGCGCAAAGCTTCGTCCAGCAAGTGCGTAGCAGAGTGGTTGCAGCAGGTGGCCTGACGTTCTTTCTTGTTGATGACAACCTTGAACACCTGTGTTGGGTCGGTGGGCAATTTGGCACTGATATGTACGGTTAAATTATTTTCTTTTTTGGAAGTTTCTAGAATGATGCGTTCACCTTCTGCTTCCATATAACCCGAGTCGCCGACCTGACCACCCATTTCACCATAGAAAGGCGTGCGGTCAAGTACGATTTGGTAGTAAGTTTTGCCTTTTTGAGCCATTTTGCGGTAGCGCAGGATTTCGGCATCGCATTCCGTGAAATCATAACCGACAAATTCGGATTCCTGATCTTTCAGTACGACCCAGTCGCCGGTTTCAACGACAGCGGCATTGCGGGCACGGGATTTTTGTTGTTCCATTTCGACGGTGAAGGCATCTACATCGGCCAACATGTCGTTTTCGCGAAGAATCAACTCGGTTAAATCAACCGGGAAACCGAAAGTATCGTATAGAGTGAACATGTCTTTGCCCGGCAAGGTATTTTTTCCGGCAGCTTTCAGCTCAGCCATGGATTTGTCCAACAGGCGGATACCGGTTTCCAGTGTACGTAGAAAGGATTCTTCTTCTTCCTTCATGACTCTTTCAACCAATGACTGTTGTGAAATCAATTCGGGGTAAGCGGAACCCATGGAATCAATCAGCGCAGGGATCAGTTTATACAGGAAAGCATTGCGGCGTCCGAGGAACGTATACCCGTAACGGACTGCACGACGCAATATGCGGCGGATGACGTAGCCTGCCTTGGCGTTTGAAGGCAATTGGCCATCGGTGATTGAAAAAGCGATAGCGCGGATGTGATCGGCAATCACGCGCATGGCAATGTCAGTCTTTACATCTTCACCATACGTCACACCGCAAAGATTTCCGATTTCTTTTAGGATAGGTTGAAAAACATCGGTATCGTAGTTGGATTGTTTGCCCTGGATAGCCATGCATAAGCGTTCGAAACCCATACCGGTGTCGACGTGTCTGGCAGGAAGTGGCTCCAATGAACCGTCAGCCTTGCGGTTGAACTGCATGAAAACGTTGTTCCAGATTTCGATAACCTGTGGGTGGCTTTCGTTCACCAAGGTGAGGGCATCCACTTTTGCGCGTTCCTCGTCGGAGCGCAAATCGATGTGTATTTCTGAACATGGACCACAGGGGCCTGCATCACCCATTTCCCAGAAGTTGTCTTTTTTATTTCCGTTGATGATGCGGTCGGCGGGCAAGAATTGTGCCCAGATGGCAGCTGCTTCGTTGTCGCGTTCAAGGCCTTCAGGGGCATAGCCTTCAAAAACAGTGGCGTATAAACGGTTCGGATCGAGTTTCAGAATAGCAACTAAATATTCCCAGGCCCATTCGATGGCGTCTTTTTTGAAATAATCTCCGAAAGACCAGTTTCCAAGCATTTCAAACATGGTGTGGTGGTAGGTATCGTGTCCTACTTCTTCCAGGTCGTTGTGCTTGCCACTTACGCGCAAACACTTCTGAGAATTTGCAACGCGGGTGTATTTGGGAGTGACATTGCCAAGGATGATGTCCTTGAACTGATTCATTCCGGCGTTGGTGAACATCAGTGTGGGGTCATCCTTCACGACCATAGGTGCTGAGGGTACTACCTTATGTCCCTTGGAAGCAAAAAAGTCCTTGAATGATTCACGAATTTCTTTTGATGTCATGCTTTTGCCTGAATTACTTATTGCCATCTTTCTTTTCTTTTTAGTTAGATTTCTCAAAATCGGGTGCAAAAATACGGCTTTATTATTATTTTTGCATCTAATTACATCGAAAAAGATACGTAAGCGTGAGTAAGAAAGTCAAATATCATTTTAATCCAGAGTTATTGCGCTTTGAACGTATCCAAAAAAATGCGGTGGATTGGCTGAAGGCATTCTTATTGCATGCATTTACCGGCCTATCTATGGGCTTGTTGTTCTTTGGAATCTATCTAGCCTTTTTTGAGACCCCGGGTACAAAAAAATACAGGGTTGAAAATGAAAGACTTCAGAGTCAGTACAAGATGCTGCAATTGCAAACGAAACACGTTGAAGGCGTTTTGACCGATCTTCAGGAACGGGATGACAATCTTTACAGGGCTATTTTGCAGGCTGAACCCATACCGAAAGAAATTCGTGAAGGGTCTTTCGAAGGAACCAACCGCTATGCCTCGTTTTACGATATGGATAACGCTGAATTGGTTACTTATACCACTCAACAGGTCGATCAGTTATCCAAAATGGCTTATACGCAGTCCAAATCGTACGATGTGTTGATTAATCTGGTTAAGAATAAAGAAGTGCGGTTGCTTTGCTTACCGGCCATTCAACCCGTAATGAATAAGGATATGAAGACGGTTGCTTCCGGATATGGTCGTCGTATTGACCCCATTTACCATGTTCCGACATTTCACAGTGGTATGGATTTCTCTGCACCGACGGGAACGGATATTTATGCTACGGGTGAGGGACGTGTGACTTTGGCAGGCTGGAAACAAGGTTTTGGAAATTGCATCATGATCGATCATGGATATAATTACGTGACGCTCTACGGGCATTTAAATAAAATTATTGTCAGGTTGGGACAAAAGGTCGTACGTGGTGATATTATTGGAGAAGTTGGTAGCACCGGTAAATCGACAGGGCCGCACTTGCACTATGAAGTGCATTATAAGGGTCAGCCACAAAACCCTTCCAATTACTATTATTTGGATTTATCGCCAAAAGAATACGATGAAATGATTCGGATTTCGTCCAATTTTGGACAAACAATGGATTAATGCTCCTAAAAATATAGACTATGTCTGAAGATTCCAGAAAATTATTTTACTCAATCGGAGAAGTGGCCGCCATTTTTAACGTAAATGAGTCCTTATTGCGGTTTTGGGAAAAGGAGTTTACAACCATCAAGCCCAAAAAAAATTCAAAAGGTACCAGGTCTTACACCAAAGAGGATATTGAGGATATCCGCCTGATTTATCATTTGGTGAAGGAAAAGGGTATGACTTTGGTTGGGGCTAAAAAGCGCATCAAAGAAGAAAAAAGAAGTGTGACCGCTCAGGTTGAAGTGATTGACAGACTCAAAAGAATCAGAGAAGATCTGTTGGAATTGAAATCCGAATTGGATCATTCTGAACCTGTTGAGACCCAGAATTAATAATCACAACTATTCATTCATTTGCTCCTTGCGGTGTACCAACTGAACGTTCTTGATCTTGGCAATTTTCATGCAAAGGTTGTGAATGTCTTCCACGTCATGAACGAAAAGTTCAATTGCTCCTTTAAAGATTCCATCCTTAGTTTCAAACAACAATTTGGTCATATTAACAGCCAATTCATCTGAAACGATCTTCGCAATCTGGCTCACTATTCCAACATCGTCTATACCTCTTATCTCAATTTCCACTGGAAATGAAAGCTCTTTATGAGTAGCCCATTCGGCAGAAATGATGCGGGGGCCAAAGCTGCTCTTAAGCTTCATGGCTACCGGACATTGTCTTTTATGTACTGTTACATTGCTGTTTTCATCCACATAACCCAGAACATCGTCACCTGGAATAGGTTGGCAGCATTCAGCCAGTTTGTATTTGTTTTGAATGGATTCTTCCGTGAGTTTGTGGGTGGATTTGAAATCAAAGACTTCCTTATTTTCCGGAGTAGGTCCCTGTTTCTGTTTTCCTCCTAGTCCGAAGGTGAGTTTCCAGTATTTGATCAGTTTGTTTTGATCTTTTTCTACCTTGAATAGCTGAGCTTCTGCTTCTCCTAGAATAAGTTGGCTCATGCCCAGTTTCATGAGCATGTCGTCCTTACTCAAACATTCATAATGTTCCTGCAGCTGTTCGATTATGGTTTGATTGTAGGATACACGAAGTGATTTTAAAAAAGAAATCAGTAATTCTTCCCCTTTTTTAATGTACAGCTTGTTGTCTTTGCGGAATCTCGCACGGATTCTTGACTGGGCGCGACCTGTGGTCACATAGTTCAGCCATTCGTATTTGGGGTTCTGGTTTCTGGAGGTCAGAATTTCCACCTGATCGCCGCTTTTCAGTACATGGCTCATAGGAACCAGTTTGTGGTTTACTTTGGCCCCGATGCAATGAAAACCGATTTCTGAATGCAGATCAAAGGCAAAATCGAGTGATGTGGAACCGGCTGCCATGGTTTTGATTTCTCCCTTTGGGGTGAAAACGAATATTTCTGATGAGAAAAGATTCATCTTGATGGTATCCAGAAAATCGATTGCGTTCGGTTCAGGGTTTTCCAGAATTTCCTTAATGGTATAAATCCAGCGGTTTAGTTCGGTCTCTTCCTCAATTTCTCCGGTTTTATATTTCCAGTGTGCAGCGAAACCCCGTTCAGCGATTTCATCCATGCGGTTACTTCGAATTTGGACTTCTATCCATTCCCCGTCCGGCCCCATGACGGTGACATGCAGTGCCTGGTAACCGTTGGCCTTTGGGCTGCTAACCCAGTCGCGGATGCGGTCCGGGTGGTGTTTGTAAATATCAGTCAGAACGGAATATATATCCCAGCATTTCTTTTTTTCTTCTGCAAAAACGGCTGGATTTGTCACTTCAACAACTGTATCGAAAATAATTCTGACTGCCAGTATGTCGTAGATTTCCTCAAAAGGCAGTCCTTTGGTTTGCATCTTGTTCCAGATGGAGTAGATGGACTTGGTGCGGGCTTTCAGTCGATAACTCAGCCCCATCTGATCCAGGTTGTTCCGGATTGGGGCAGTGAATTTTTCGTAGAGTTCATTTCTGGCAGCGGCAGTACTTTCTATTTTATTTGAAAGTTCAGCGAATGTATCCGGATGCTCGTATTTAAAACTTAGATTTTCAAGTTCAGTTTTGATGCGGTTCAGACCCAGTCTATTTGCGAGCGGGGCGTAAATGTACATGGTTTCACCGGAAATCTTGTACTGTTTGCTTGGAAGCATCACGCCAAGAGTTCTCATATTGTGCAGACGGTCAGCCATTTTGATCAGTACGACCCGGATATCTTCCGACATGGTGAGTAGTAGTTTTCGGAAGTTTTCCGCTTGTGCTGAGGCTTGTTCTCCAAATATACCACCTGATATTTTAGTGAGACCATCTACGATAGAGGCTATTTTGGGTCCAAAGTTCTTTTCAATATCCTCAACGGTATATTCGGTGTCTTCAACAACATCGTGCAAAAGCGCTGAACAAATGGAGGTGGAACCCAGGCCAATTTCAACGCAACATATTTTTGCAACAGCGAGTGGGTGCATGATGTATGGTTCACCCGAACGTCGCTTGATGCCTTTGTGTGCCTGGTTCGCAAAATTAAAGGCTTTGGTGATGATTTCGACTTTCTTTCGGTGATTGGAATTCAAGTAATCCTGGAGAAGTTCCTGAAACTTCTCGTTGATCATGTCGTTATCCGCCTGACTAAAAGTCGATAAATCTTCCATTATAAGTCGAATTTTTAATTAGTTTTCAAACGCTGTCCAGGTTGAAGTATTGAAGAGCGTAAGCCGTTCAAACGTTTCAATTTTGTAATGGTCAGATTGTGCTTGTCTGCAATCTGTGAAAGAGTATCTCCACGACGGACCATATAAAAATGATGTTTGGGTTTGGCTTTAGGTTCAGGTGCATTTGCTATTTGTGTTGGTTCCACCGTAAGCGGGGAATTAAATAACGAATCAGCCATATACCTCGAAATACTGTCCTGATGGTCGATAAAAGCCAGCGTGAAACTGGCAGGCATGCATAGAGCCAGGGGCTTTTCCGGTGTTCCCGGTATGATGTCTCTTCTGTATTGGGGATTCAGTTTTTCAAGTACTTCTTTGGGGAGACCTATTACAGCAGATATCTGATCGAAGTACATTTTATTGCTCAGAACGATGGTGTCTGTATGTAGTGGGTATTCGGTTTGAACAGGACAAATAAGTTGTTCCTTATTGTAGGTCATTACATAATTTGCGGCAATGAACAAAGGTACATATCCGCGTGTTTCGCGGGGCAAATAATAGTAGATGTCCCAATAATCTCTTTTTCCACCTGAACGTCGGATAGCTTTGTTTACATTCCCGGGGCCACAGTTATAGGCTGCAATGGCCAGATGCCAGTCTCCAAAAATGCCATAAAGGTCTCTGAGATAACGCACGGCTGCGTCGGTTGATTTAATCGGGTCACGACGTTCGTCTATCAGACTGTTGATTTCCAAACCGTACATTTTACCGGTGCCAAACATAAATTGCCACAGTCCGGTAGCACCTACCCAGGATCCTGCATTAGGATTTAAAGCTGACTCGATGACAGCCAGGTATTTCAGCTCATTGGGCATGTGGTATTTTTCCAATGCTTGTTCAAAAATAGGGAAATAATAGTTGCTGACACCCAACATGACAGCCACCTGTTTTCTCTTTTTGACATTGTACATATCAATGAATTGTCTGATGGTCTTATTATAAGGCATTGGAATCACTGTTGGTAATTCCGAAAGACGTTTCATAACCACTTCTTCAGAAAATTCCGGATTAATGGAATCGCTTGGACAATTCTGGTCAATAAGGGTGAATTTTTTTGCATGCCATTCCTGCAATAAACTGTCCAAATTGTTGTCAAAGCCTTCCGGGAGACCTATTTCCGGTTCGTCGCCGGCTTTACCAAAATAGTCATCCGCTCCGGGTATGCTGTCGTTGGCGTAAGTTGAGAGACAGGCGATTAGCCCGACAATCAGGAATAGTACTCTTTTCATATTCTGTTGTTTTTGTTTTCTTTAAAAATGGAATGCCAGACTCAGTTCTACACCTCCAAAAATGTCTGAACCTTTAGTTGTAGATGGTGGAATGAGCGATAAGTCAGGACTTATATCAAAGTCATACAGCTGAGCGTCAACGTACGCATCGATTAAACATATTAAATAGACTCCTACGGCCCCTATAAAACTTAAGTCGCGTTGACGTCTGTAGGCTTGTTGACGGTTCTTAAACACGCTGATATATTGCGATGCCTGATCGTTGCTGACTGTTGGGGGTAGAAGATTCATATAACTTTTCGTGTTTGGATCATTGTCGGTAATATCTCTATAGGCATTGGTGTATGCATTGTAATATTTTTGGTTCCAGCCTATCGCGTAAGCTACACCTACTACTGCTGCCCCTACAAGTGGTAACTTCCAGTAACGTCGGTTGTAGAGTTGTCCCAAACCCGGACATAAAGCCGAATACCAAATGGCTTTTTGTGGATCGGGTTTGTAAAGAACCAGTGATGCTGTGTCTGTTGATACGCTTTTTGTCGTATCCGGCAAAAGGGTAGACGATGCATCGGGTAATCGGGTGACTAATGAATCTGCCGCAAAAGTTGGTTCATCGGGAAAATTCAGCTCCCGATTGGTTTTAATAGTATCGGAAACTTCAGCGCATGCGCTGTTTGCACCAGTTCCCGGAAGGAGGCAAGATACAAAAAGTAAACTTACCAGAAGGCAATATGTACGGATAATACGTCTCAATATATTAGCTTAACATTTTATCAAAAGAAGCTAATAGTATCTCCAGTTGGCTTTCCGTTTTGAATGGAATGGTAATGGAGCCTTTGCCGGTCTCCGTAATTGAAAATCGAACATTGGTTTTCAATTGTTCTGATAATATTTTTTGCAAAACCTTATATTCTTCCGGTGTCTTAAATGCTTTTTTTCTGCTTTTTGCCGTATTTATGGGGTCAAATCCTTCGGCAATTGCCCGTACGAGTTCTTCCACTTTGCGAACGGAGTAACCGTTTAGGACAGTCTCTTCGTAGATGGCCACCTGGATAGTCGGGTCTTCAATATTGACCAAAGCACGGGCATGTCCCATGTCAATTTTGCGTTTCTGCAGACCTATCTGGATTTCTGCAGGAAGCTTAAGTAAGCGAATGTAATTTGCAATGGTGGCACGCTTTTTTCCAAGCCGTTCACTGAGTTTTTCCTGTGTCAGATTATAAACTTCCTGTAGTTTTTGAAAAGCAAGGGCAATTTCAATGGAATTTAAATCTTCCCGCTGAATGTTTTCTATCAGTGCCATTTCCATGACAGAGTCGTCTTCCGCCGTTTTGACGTATGCCGGAATCTGTGTCAATCCAGCCATTTTAGCTGCTCTAAATCGGCGTTCACCGGCAATGACCTGATAATTACCGTCAGGCATTTCACGTATTGAAATGGGCTGAATCAGGCCGATCGTTTTAATGGATACACATAAATCCTGCAAAGCCTCTTCGTCAAATTCGTGGCGGGGCTGGTCAGGATTGGGGAAAATCTTTGACAATTCAACTTCGTTGATGTACGAAGACCCTTCAGTACGAATTTCTTCCGTGCTGATTAAAGCGTCCAAGCCTCTTCCCAAAGCGTTCTTTTTAATCATAAAGCATTAATCGTTTTGCATTTCAACCCCAAAGTTGTTGACGCAATATAGTAAATTATTTTTTATTTCTTTGAATAATTTCAAGGGCAAGTTGCATATAATCAACAGAGCCTTTTGAATCAGCATCATAGAGTAAAACAGGAGTACCATAACTTGGCGCTTCACTCAGTTTGACGTTGCGTTGAATGATGGTGTTGAAAACCAAATCGCGGAAATGGCGTTTAACTTCCTCGGCTACCTGTTTGGCCAATCGAAGTCTTGAATCGTACATAGTCAGCAAAAAACCTTCAATTTCAAGGCCGGGATTGAGCTTGGACTTGATGATTTTAATGGTATTCAAAAGTTTGCTGATTCCTTCAAGCGCAAAATACTCGCATTGTACCGGGATGATGACAGAATCAGCGGCAGTCAGGGAATTGACAGTAATTAAACCCAGTGATGGTGAGCAGTCTATCAGTATATAGTCGTAATTGGCTTTGAGCGGGGTGATTATTTTTTTCATAATGTTTTCCCGGTTCGGAATGTTGATCATCTCCAGTTCGGCTCCGACCAAATCAATGTGGGAGGGTATGATGAACAGACCATCCATCTGCGTTTTAAGAATGGCATTCTTCGGATTGATATTGTTGATGAGGCATTCATAGATGGTTGAATCCAATGATTTAACATCTATTCCAAATCCTGAGGAGGCATTTGCCTGAGGGTCTGCATCTATAACCAATACTTTTTTTTCCTGTGCTGCCAGTGAAGCCGCCAAATTGATTGTTGTCGTTGTTTTTCCAACGCCTCCTTTTTGATTGGCCAAGGCAATTATTTTTCCCATATAATGCATAGTTAACCGACAAACGATGAATCCATTACCGGCTTTTTTTGTTTGTGTTTAAACATAAATTCTACGTACAAAGATAGGGAAATATTTGAATCAGAAACAGATTAAAAAACCTACGTTGTAAACAGTCCTCTTATTGTTTGGTAATTAGTAGGTGTAATGGTGCTGCATTTCTCTCTACTTCATTGCTGGGTATTAGTTTAGGTCATGAACGTTAAAAATTTGAAAAAGCACGTCCGTTCATCTTTGAATATTATGTACCTTTGTGTTTTAAGAACTATTTATTATATGGAAAAAAGACCTTTAATTTTACTCTCCAATGACGATGGCTTTATGGCTCCGGGCATCATGTTCCTGATAGAAGTTTTACGTCCGTTTGGAGATCTAGTGGTGGTTGCTCCGAATTCGGGACGTTCCGGAATGTCTACGGCAATTACTGTAAAAGTGCCCTTAACCCTCAGTCTTGTCTCTGAGGAAATTGGTCTGCAAATTTTCAGGAGTAATGGCACGCCGGTAGATTGTGTGAAACTTGCACTTAATCGGTTGCTTACAGATAGAAAACCAGATCTGGTGGTTTCAGGAATTAATCACGGAACCAATTCTTCCGTTGCCATTCATTATTCAGGTACATTGGGTGCCGTGCTGGAAGCTTGCATGAACGGAATCCCTGCCATTGGATTTTCGCTGGATAACCACGACATCAATGCTGATTTTAAACCGACCAAACTGTATATAGAAAAGATTGTCCGCAAAGTTCTGGAGAATGGTTTGCCGGAAGGACATTGTCTGAATGTAAATATTCCAGCCATACCCGATCTGAAAGGCGTACGGGTTTGTCGTCAGGCCAGAGGCCGTTGGGTGGAAGAATTTGATATGCGGGAACATCCGAATGGCGGTAATTATTATTGGCTGATCGGTCATTTTCAGAACAATGAACCTCTTGCCGAGGATACAGATATGTTCGCCATGAGTCAGGGCTATGTCTCGGTCGTGGCTTCTGAAATTGATATGACTGCCTATCCTTTGCTGGAAAAAATGAAGAGCTGGGATCTATAAACTAAAAGACGTTTATGAAGTATTTTTTAGTAGCTGGAGAAGCCTCGGGTGATTTGCATGCATCCAATGTTATGAGGGAACTGTTGGTGCTCGATCCAAAGGCAGAATTTCGCTTTTTTGGAGGAGATAAGATGGCTTCCATTGGCGGTCAGTGTGTGAAACATTACCGTGAAATGGCTTTTATGGGAGTTATCGCCGTTTTAATGAATGCCCGTAAGGTCCTTGACAATCTGTCCTTGTGCAAAAAAGAAGTGACCGATTGGAAACCGGATGTTCTCATTCTGGTAGATTACGCCAGCTTCAACCTGAAAATTGCCCAATACGTTAAGGAAAATGTACCCGGACTGCCTGTCCATTTCTATATATCTCCCAAAATCTGGGCCTGGAAAGAATACCGCATCAAATCGTTCAAAAAGTACATTGACAAAATGTATGTGATTCTTCCTTTTGAAACGGATTTTTTTGCCAAACATGATTTTCCGGTTGAATATGTGGGAAATCCCTGTGTGGACAGTATTGCCGACTACCGATCGAAACCTTTTGATGCAGCCGCTTTTAAGGCTAAATTCAAGCTGGATGAAAGGCCTGTAATTGCGGTTCTGCCGGGTAGCCGCAAAGCTGAGATTAAATCCAATTTGCCTTTGATGCTTGAAGCAGCTCTAAAATATTCCGAATTTCAGGTTGTTGTTTCGGGCGCTCCAGGCATTGATACGAGCTTCTATGCACCTTATATTCGTTCAGGTACCAGGTTGGTGTTTGAAGAAACCTATAACCTGTTGGAACTGGCTTACGCAGCTTTAGTAACTTCTGGTACAGCCACTTTGGAAACGGGTTTGATTGGAACACCCCAGGTGGTTTGTTATTCGTTTCGCGGGGGTAGTATTCCAAACTGGGTTTTCAAACATTTCATGCATGTACCTTATATCTGTCTGGTCAATCTGATTGCTGGCAGAATGGTCGTTCCGGAATTGATGGGAGTTCTTTTCAATAAAGTACAGCTTGCCGCAACGTTAGAACCCTTGTTGTCTGATACCCCTGAAAGAAAGATCATGCTTCAGGGTTATGCAGAAGTTCAGACAAAGCTTGGTCAACCGGGTGCTGCTGCAAAAACGGCTTTACTGATTAATAAATCACTTACGGAAAAATAAGATTTTTTTTAAATGCCTTATAATCGAACTAAATTTGATGTTTTGATTGTACTATATTCCTAGTATCTTTGCCCTGAAAAGAACGATTCATGAGAGAAATCCGAACTAATATTCAGTCACTTTATTTACGAAATCCGGTTTTATTTATACTGTTGGTGAGTATGCTTCTCACATTACCCTGGATAGGAATTGGTGATTTTTATACAAAAGGTGAACCAAGAGAAGCTTCATTGGCCGTTTCCATGCTACAACACGGATATTGGGTTTTACCAATAGGATATGCCGATGAAATTGGTTTCAAACCACCGTTGATGCATTGGCTTGTTGCAGGATTCTCCTTGATTTCGGGACATGTCAGCGAAGCAACTTCACGTTTGCCATCCGCTTTGGGCCTGATCGGTATGACTATTTTCACCTTGATTTTTCTGCTTCGTAGAAAATCAAAAATGGAGGCTGTTCTTTCTGCTCTTATTTTACTCACTGGTTTTGAAATGCATCGAAGTGGTCTTGAATGCCGGGTTGACATGACGTTGGCCTTTTTTATGTTGATGGCTTTGATGGAAATGTACCGGTGGGAGGAAAAAAAGTTAAAAGGCTTTCCGATACTGCTTGTCTTGTTGCTCGCTTGTGCCAGTTTGGTAAAAGGGCCTGTAGGTATCGTTTTGCCTTGTTTTGTTTTTGGTATCTATCTGCTTCTTCGTAAATATTCATTCTGGAAAGCGTTGGGGAAAAATGCTCTGGTGGCAGTTCCGGCTTTACTGATTCTGTTTGTCTGGTATTTTATGGCTTATCAGCAGGATGGAAAACGTTTCCTGGATATTGCTTTTGCGGAAAATATCGGACGTTTTCTCGGAATGAAAAGAGAGCAGTTGGGTATTGATTATAGTTTGGGTCACAACGCCCCTTTCTGGTATTATATACCGGCAATATTGACCGGATTTCTGCCCTGGTCTTTGGTTTTGGTTTTTGCGGCCTGCACTTTTGGATATAAGAAATGGTGGAGAAATACGAAATCTTCCGGAACCTCCTGGTTCAATCGTATAGCAGAAATGGATAAGATGACTTTGTTCAGTTCTTTGGTGGTGATACTCTTTATTTGTTTTTATGCCATTCCATCCTCCAAGAGAAGTGTTTATATCTTACCTGCATATCCATTTGCCGCATTTCTATTGGCAAAGGTTTTCCTGTGGGCAGAAGAAAAAAAGCCTTTCATATTTGTAGTGTTGGGTAAAATAGTTGGAGCCCTTGCAGGTTTGCTACTGGCCTTATCAGGTGCTGCACACTTCATCAATCTGTCCGGGATTACATCGCTGATACCTTTGGATGCAAAAACAACCAATGATGTTGGCTTGTTTGCTGATTTCTTTATGAATCCGGGTTGGTTGGGTTACTTGCTTTGGTCCTTTTTGCTGGTCGTATTTGTCCTTTTTACCGGATGGATACGAAAGAAAAATACACGAATCCTTATTTTTGGTACTTTTACACTTTTTATAAGTACACAGATTTATTTGGAAGGAACCCTTTATCCGGTATTTAAAAACGGGAATTCTCTACAACCTGTTGCACGTGAGTTTTCTGCCTCCTACGATTTAAAGGGTAAGACTTATGTGATGAATAATCTGAAGTTTTATGCCAGTATATACGGTCTGAATTATTACATGGGCAATGATTTTAAAAACTTCGAACTGTTTTTACCATCGGATGGCTATCTGATCATCGGAAAGAAAGGTATTTCCATCGTACGTGAGAAGTATTTGGGTAAATATGATTTTGTGGTTTTGAGACAGACCAGGAAACGTTACAATGAATTTAATGATGAGATCCTTTTGTGCAAGATTGTTAAAATCTAAATTTCTTAGATATGGTATAGTTGGTTGTACTGGTCTGATTGTTGACATGGGCATTTTTTATATGCTCCATGAAATGTTTGAGGTTAATTATGTAATTACCAATATTATCAGTTCAACTTTTGGGGTCATCAACAATTTTATACTCAATAGTCTGTTTACTTTTAAAGTGAAAGATAAACTTTTCAGGCGTTTTGTATCTTTTTATCTGATAGCCCTTGTTGGAATGGCACTGAGTTCCGGTTTGCTGGTTTTAATGATTGATGGTTTCAAGATGGACAGTATGGTCTCAAAGATGATTTCTGTTTTAATTGTTGCGGTTATTCAGTATTTTTTAAATAAGAAGCTTACTTTTAGCGAACATAGAATTTTCTCCTATTTTTTGAAGCCTTCCAGGCATAAATAATATTGAAGACATGCAAACTCTTAGTCTTATTGTCCCTTGTTACAATGAAGCAGCTGTTATTGAAGCTACTTATGAACGTTTTAAGAAAGTGATGGATGGTTTAATCGATTATAAGCCTGAACTTATATTTATCAACGATGGAAGCAAGGATAATACGGGTGCTCTGCTTTCTGCCATCGCAAAACGGGATAGCCGGGTGAATGTTCTGCATTTTTCCAGAAATTTCGGCCATCAACCTGCTGTTACAGCCGGCATTCATTTCTGTAAAAGTGATCTTGCCATCATTATGGATGCCGATCTACAGGATCCTCCCGAATTAATTCCTG
>Ga0209125_1001673_pt1 | contig 19575 bp, 25 predicted proteins | sample BarGraIncub1131A_FD_184503 | JGI IMG/M metagenome (GOLD analysis project Ga0209125, IMG submission 184503) | Arctic peat soil microbial communities from Barrow, Alaska - Barrow Graham LP Incubations 11-31A (SPAdes) (version 2) | ecosystem: Environmental > Terrestrial > Soil > Wetlands > Peat...
CCTCCCATATATAATTTCTATTATGAAGTGTCGTAAAATATTCCAATTAGATCAAAAATTTATTGACCCAATTGAGATTCGTTTACTTAATATATGTTTTAGTTTACAAAAAAGAACAAAAAAAAAAGAGCCAAATTGGCTCTTTTTAATTATAAAACTTAAACTCTTAGCATGTAATCTCCATTTCTAGTATCTATTCTTATGGTTTCGCCTTCATTAACGAACATTGGAACTTGAATTATTGCTCCTGTTTCTACAGTAGCTGGTTTTGTTACACTTGAAGATGTATTACCTTTAACACCTGGTTCAGTGCTAGTTATAACTAATTCTACAAAATTTGGAGCTTCTACTGAGAAAGCATCGTCCTTATAAAATTTTATTATAGCAAACATATTTTCTTTTAAATATTTTATTGCATCTTCAACTTTCTCGTAATTAAGTGGTATTTGTTCAAATGTTTCTTGATCCATGAAGTAGTATAGCCCATCAGCTGCATATAAGTACTGCATTTCCTTTCTTTCTATAACCGCCTCTTGTAATTTTGTAGTTGGATTAAAAGTTTTTTCTGTAACTCCTTGATTAATAACATTCCTTAATTTAGTTCTTACAAATGCAGCTCCCTTACCAGGTTTTACATGTAAAAAATCAATTACAGTATAAACTTGTCCACCTTCATCAAAAGTAGTCCCTTTTCGTATATCGCCTGCTGATATCATTAAGTATCCCTCCAAAATTGATTAATAATTGAATTAACCCATCTATATTATAACCTTACTAGGTAAATTAATACCAATTCGTAAATTAGTACTGCATATACCTAATCATATCATAATAATAACTGTATTAAATTACATTTCATTAATTATAGCATGTTTAACCATAATATATCCATGATACTCAATCCAATAGTCACTCCAGTATATAACAGTAGTTCTTTTACATTGTTCTACTGCATAAACATTACAGTGGAACAATGTTATTTTATCAAAACTTAATGACATTTGCAAATGTAATTATATAATATTTACTTATTCTTTCTAAAATTTATACTTATACTAGTAATTTTCGTATCTTTACTAATACTAATTTTATTTAAACTTAAATAATTTTTACTATTATTTAAGGAATATAAAGAATTATACAACAACTTTACATCTCCGTTGTAATTGACTTCAACATTACATTTCTCATTTTCTATCATATTAATTGATTTCACTTCAAAATTTTTGTTATCTCTCAACCATTCTAAAATATCACTGTATCCATATTTCTCTATATTTTTAGAATTTTTCTCATTTGGAACATTAAATACCACCTGCTTTGTATATGAAATAAATTTATTTCTAGCAATAATAAATTTAAAAGATAAAATCACCATTAGAACTAGTAATAATCCTAGCGTACATTTAAATTTTCTATTTTTATACATTCTTATACCTCTAAAATAACTTTGAAGTTAAAATTCCCTTCATCTTTATTATTTGGAGTTAATTTTTTAATTGAAAAGTGATTTTCCAAGCATTTAATCACACCTAAATACTCCTCATAAGTTTTAACTTCCATGTCTACTTCTAAATTGCCCTTAGTTATTATAATATTTTTATAATTTATATTGTTTTCAACGAAAAAGTTGCTAAATTCTTTATATTTTTCAATAGTGGTTATGTCATGTTTAATCATTTCTATACCTCTAACATTTTCTGCATCAATAATATTTTTTGCAACAATAGAATTCTTTTTTTGATTACTAATCTCTCCTTCTATATTTTTTATTTTGTTTGAAGTATTTAATATAGCGCTGAGCAACAAAATATTTATTATAAATATTATCAGAATATATATCTTAATTTTTTTATTTCTTATATGATTTTTTTTATCTATATACCAATTGGGAACAAATGTTTTTTTCATCATATATTCCTACCCTTTTACTATTATATATTTTAGTAATTCTTCACGCTTTAACTCATCTAAAATTTGATGGGGTAACTCTATAAATTTATATTCATTAATATCTAGTTCTTTAGTATTTGCATAATATATTTTTTCGCTTTTTTTTGCATGATTATTATATTGTTCTAAAAATTCATTCATTATGTGTGAAAATCCAAATATAATTAAATCCTCAAAATTCACAATATTATTGGCCACAATTTCGTTATTACAACATATTAAAAAATATAAATTAGAATTATAATAAAATACTAATATATAGTTTTTTACATTAATTTTGTTTAAGTAATAGTTATTAAAGCAAAATTGAATTAAATTTACTTTTTTTAAGTTAACATTATTTTCGATGCTATTTTCTAAAATATCTAAGTTATTTCCCTTTAAACAGAAAACTATTAACTCCATATTGAATTTGTCTTCTTTAATTAATTTATATGTAAAAGATATATGATCTATATCTTTGTAATAATATCTTAATTCATTTTTGATCATGTCATTAATTAGATATTTTTTAACTATTGGCAATGTTACCATTTTAATATATACTGTCTCACCTTCAACAAGAATATATAAGTTTTTATTTTTTATATCGACTTTGAAATCTTTTATATTATGCTTATCCTTGTAATATGCATTCCCCTTAGAAATATTTATAACTTTCTTTAGTAAATTGCGTTTAGAAAATTCTATACCAGCAATTCTTTCATTTGACACCTCTAGAAACATATTTGTTCTAAATTTCATTCTTACCTCCTATTTATAAATATAATCGGTTTTTACAAATACCAACTTAAAACTATCCCCACTAGCTTCTAACTTAAAATGATCATTCCTAGTTGTCCTAACTTCGTAGGGTGTTGTAAAAATGAATTCACTTGTAATGTTCGAGTAGTTCACCTTAGCTGTTTCATATTTTACTATGTCACCTGTACAATTGTAAAAAAAATCATTTACTCCTAAGTTTTTTATTTGCACTTTCTTATCATTAATATAAGTGAAAAATAAAGTCATTAAATATTCTTTATATTTTTGATACTTATCTTCTTTCAATATATATCTTTTAGTACTTGTAGAATACTTTACCTCAGCAACTTGAATATCAAATATATACATCATAATAATTAGGCAAATAATACCTACGAAAATAGTATAAATTAATATAAATCCCTTTTTAGTTTGCATTTTCTACCGCCAAACACCTCTCAATACTTTGACCATTGTACCAAATTATTTTAATACATATGATTTTTCCGGTTTTTATAGCCTCAAACTCTTTCACATCATCAATAATTACGCTCTTTTGGGAACTATCCACAGGTATATTATATTTTGTGCCATATAAAATATAAAGTTTACTATTGATGATTTTTATGTAGTTCAACGTAGTTCCATCATAACAACCTATCTTAATAACATTCCCTTCCGTTTTTACTTCCATAGCCTTTTGATTGACTTCCTTTTCAATCACTGCCATAGCTTCATTTAAATAATTAAAGCCCTTGTTTTGTTCTACACCGCTTTTATAGCTTTTCATATAGGATATAAGCACACTATCAACCACCCCTGCCAATAAGAACACCAATCCCATAGTAATCACTATTTCTATAAGCGTAAACCCCTTTCGCCTCATTTGTGGTCACCTTTATAAAAATTACACTGTAATTCTAAAATATCCTTTGGTTTACCTGAATATAAGGAAAGAGTTAACTTATAAACCTTGAGTCCATCTTTTATATAACTTAATTTAATATACGAATTCGCCCCTAGGATTTGATCTGAAAATTGACCAACTGATGCTATTTTAATTTTATCAAACGTCATGTTTTCTTTGTTTATATAAAATTTATTATTCTCTAATAACTGCTCTAATTCCTCAAAGGACATAGAGTATATAATATTTTTTTTTAAAGTATCCATGATTAACACATTATCATTTAAAGTTTTAATATCTTTTTTAATATTTAAAGATGCTGATTCATAGGACATCATACACAAGAAAATAATGGAAAATACGGCCATGCTACATAGCACTTCAACCATTGTAAATCCCTTTTTACTTATTGATTTTAACATACGCAGTACCTACTCTCATTGTAATTTCATGATCGACTAAATTATTATCCTTTAAGGTTATAGTACATGCATCATTACTATAACCTTTATTATCAATTACAATATCTCCATTAATTTGCCTCCCAGTAACTTGATACAATGTTATCTTATTTGAAAATGTAAGTTTGTTAATCATTTTTAATCCATTTTCTAATTTCATCTCATTTCTTGGGATATCAAAAGTTACAATTGCACTGCATGAATTCTCTCTACAATACATTTTAGAATTGTTAATAAAACTTACTGTAGCATTACAATAATAATCTGCATCTAACTTATTTATTACTGTTTTATAATATTTAAGTGAAATAAAGCTACAACCTCCAATTATACTAATAATTGATAAAACTAAAATCATTTCAATTAATGTAAATCCTTTACGCATAAATTCGCCTTTCTTATTTATTTTAAAATGGACTTAAATACTTTTAAAATTCACCTTTAAATATATTTAAAATTTTCCTGCAGAGTCCATAACATTAAGCATGGGTAACATAACTGCTAAGATAATTGTGCCGATCATAATCCCTAATAATATTATTAGAATTGGTTCTAATAGCACTGTTGCTTTTTCTAAATTTTCCTGGGCATCTTCATAAAATATATCTGCAGCTGTTAAAAACATTCCATCTAAATTACCCGTTTCTTCTCCTATCTTTATCATAGCTACAAAAAATTGTGGAAATATATTCATTTCATTTATTGAACTTGATAAATCTTCTCCTTTTTCTATGTCCGTAAAAACTGTTTTAAACTTTAGTTTAAAATATCTATCATCAATAACATTATTAATTATTTCAAAAGATTTAAGTAGTCCCACTCCACTAGTTAATAGTAGATTAAGTCCTCTAGAAAACCTTGTGAAAACAAGGCGTTTATATACAGGCCCAAACATTGGACACATAAACTTAAATCTATCAAAAATAATTTTTCCGCTTTCGGTTTTAACATATTCTATAAAAGAAAAAGCCAAAATTAGAATAATAATTGTAATCCACAATAAATTATTACGTAAAAAGGTACTGTATCCAAGTACTAGTTTTGTTATGAGTGGAATTTCTGCATTCATTGAATTCAAATTTGTAATAAATACTGGGATTACCTTTATCATCAAAAACAATGATACTATCATTAATGTTAGAAATACCGTGCATGGATAAATCATTGAATTAGTAAATTTTTTTAATAACTTATGCTCTTTTTCGTAATACATAGACATTTCATCTAGGATTATATCAAGCTTTCCACTTTCTTCACCTAAAAAAATCATATTTATCATAAACTCTGGGAATACATTTACGGTCTTCTTCATGCTTGCAAACAGTGAATTGCCCTTTTGTACACTATCTCTAATGCTTATAAGACTTTTCTTTATTGATTTATGCAACATTTGCTCATAGAGCAAATTAAGAATATCGCATATTGGTATTCCCGATTTAATGCATATTGAGAATTGCTTGCAGAATATTGATATTGTTTTTAAATTAGGTTTACTAGAAAATACAGATATTACTCTTATATTTATAGTTCTTATCAAATATATTTCTTTTTCACGTAATTGTAATGCTAATTCTTCAATGCTATCGCTCTCAGTGGTTCCTTTTACTAAAGTTCCATTTGATGTTTTAGCCATGTATTTATATCTCATGTTTAATTCCACCTATCCCTGAAATACTTTTACTCCATATTTTATTTAAAATTATAGCTATAAGTAGAATTTTGGAATTCTTCTATCGAAGTTATACCTTTAAGCACTGACTCCCTACAGCTTTCCATAAAGGAACTGAATTTCTTTTTATTGCAATATTCCCAAAGCTCATCACTTATTCCACTTCTTGCTATAATAGATTTGTGATTACTATCTAATTTTAGTAATTCATATATCACAGTTCTCCCTTTATATCCAGTATTGTTGCACTTAGTACAACCTAAAGCACTATATGTTTTCTCGCCCACGTTTAATCCTAGATGCTGAAATTCATCATGAATAACTTCATATTGGACTTTACAATAATTGCATAATTTTCTTACTAACCTTTGAGCGAGTACTACAACTAATGAATCTGCAACTAAATATGATGGAATTCCCATGTCTATTAGCCTAGAAATTGAGGCTGTTGCACCACTTGTATGAATAGTTGTAATCACTAGGTGCCCCGTTATTGATGCTCTCACAGCTATTTGTGCTGTTTCTTCATCTCGTATCTCGCCCACCATTAAAATATCGGGGTCTTGCCTCAGAATGCTCCTTAACCCATTTGAAAATGTAAGACCCGCCTTATTATTTACATTTACTTGATTAATTCTATGCATATTATATTCTATGGGATCCTCTATAGTAATAATATTCTTACTTTTACAATCAATTTCGTTTAGTAATGCGTATAATGTGGTTGATTTCCCACTTCCAGTAGGGCCTGCAACAATTATCATTCCGTGAGAAAGTTTTAATATACTCCTTAAAAGTATAACTTTATCTGATGTAAAACCTAAAGAGTCTAAATTAATGAATCTCTGTGCTTTATAGAGAACTCTTATAACTAACTTCTCTCCATACATTGTTGGCAGCGATGACACTCTAAAATCATAGTCTGTTCCATCTATATTTTCGGTTATCTTACCATCGAGGGGAACTAACTTCGTAGCTATGTCCATATTTGCCATGATTTTTATTCTTGTACATAATGACTTATATACATTACTGGGAATTTGATTTATTTCATTAAGGATACCATCTACCCTCATGCGAATTATAGCAAAATCTTTAAAAGGTTCTAGATGAATGTCACTAGCTTCTACATTCACAGCTCGTTTTAGTAAGGAATTTGTTATCCTTATTACTGGTGCATTTTCAGTAGATCCCGCTAAAATTGTATCTTCATTTCTTTCTTTATCTTCTAACATATATTCCTTTTTCATTTCTTCAACCGCAACATCTACTATTTGTTTTCCATAACAGTTTTCAATAGCCTCGCTTATTTGACTTTCTAAAGCAAAAAATATTTTAATCTTTTTATTCATTATAAATTTTAACTCGTCAATAACTTTTATCTCAAAGGGATTTGAAAATGCTACATGTACTTCATTATTCTCATCATAAAATGGTATTAAATTATACCTATTAGCTACCTCTTTCGCTATTAGGTTAAATGCTTGATTTTTTGTGCAAATAGATTCTAAATCAATATAAGGTATATTAAATTCCTTTAAGAGTACTATAATAAGCTCATTTGAATTTACTTTTATATCGCTCAAAATTATTTGCTCCTCGCTGCAATTTCTTTTAATTGATAATTCCCGAACTTCTTTAAACGTTTCTGTAGTTATTAAGTTTATATTTAATAATACTTGAAGTAATTTTTTTTTCATGTTATTTTACCTTTCATAATGTGCAAAATTTTAAAAGGACATCCTTATTTGTAATCATTGTCATTTTTACGAATTTTATTCACTTTTATTAGCTTTATGCAAAAAAATGCATAAAAAAACAACTGTGCTATTAACAATAGACAGTTGCAATTATTTTATCCTATATAAAATTTTCCCTCAAATGTGATTTCTGCTGGTCCTTCCATCAGAACCTCACCATTAACAATTTTAATTTTAAGCAGTCCACCTGGAACCTGTACTGCTACTTTTTCCTCTACATATCCTAGTCTATTAGCTGCAACTACTGATGCACAACTACCAGTACCGCAAGCAAGTGTTATTCCTGCACCTCTTTCCCAAGTTTTAACCCGAATCATGTTTTTGTCTACTACTTCACAAAAATTTACATTTGTTTTTTCAGGAAACATTTCGTAATTCTCAATAAATTCCCCTTCCTCGACTTTATAATCTTCACCTTTTTCAAAAACAATAGTATGGGGAACACCCATAAGCAATGATGTGATATAATATTCCTTATTGTTAATTTCAAGCTTTTTGTTAACTATTTCTTCCTTTGATAAAGCTGGAATGCTCTTAGGGTCAAAATTATATTTTCCCATATTTATAGTTACACCGCACGCAACGCCGTCTTTAACAGATATACTTGCAATCTTTATACCATCGCCAGTTTCTATTTTTATTTTTTCGCCTTGTACATATTTTTTCTCCCAAATATATTTAGCAAAACACCTAATTCCATTACCACACATAGAAGCATATGAACCATCAGCATTAATAATTACCATCTGTATATCTGCAATATTACTTTTTCTCACAACTAAAATTCCATCAGCACCTATTCCAAAATGCCTATTACAAAGTTTGATAGATAATTCCTCTAAATTATCATAAATGCCATCAAAATCTTCAATAACTACAAAATCATTTCCCGTACCCTGCATTTTGGTAAAATTTATAATTTCCATAAAACCTCTCCTCCTCGCTATACACATGTCACGACTTTTCAATAATTTTCATTAATGGTATACTATTAATAATACTACATCTTAATAGTAGTATATTATATAATGTATTATTTACAAGACCTAAATAAAGTTTATGATGATTAGACATAATGAAAGGATGATATATATGGCATTAGATGGAATTTATTTATCTAGCCTCGTTGAGGAAATTAAAGATATAATCATAAATTGTAGAGTTGATAAAGTAACTCAACCCGAAAAAGATGAAATTATATTAAGTTTCAAAAAAAATAGAATAGTCTATAAGTTATTAATAAGTTCAAGCTCCAATTATCCTAGAATTCACTTTACGCAGTTTAATAAACAAAACCCTATACAGGCCCCTAAATTTTGCATGGTTCTAAGAAAATATTTAAATACTGCCACAGTATTAGATGTAAGGCAACTGAATTCTGATAGATTATTAGTTATTGACTTTAAAAGTAGTGATGAATTAGGCTTTGATAGTATGTACTCTTTAATAATTGAAATAATGGGTAGGCACAGCAATATTAGCCTAGTACGCAGTCGTGATAACATAATTATGGATAGCATTAAACATGTTTCATCAGACGTCAACAGTTTTCGTGTATTATATACTGGTGTAGAGTATATATACCCGCCCTCTTCAACAAAACTTGATGCTTTTAATTTTGAATATGATCAATTTCATAAGTATCTAACTGATAAGGACATACAATTTGGCGATAAATTTTTTACAGGCACTTTCACAGGAGTAAGTTCTAACTTATCCTCAGAACTTGTTTATAGATACAACGCTCAAAATACTAATTTTGATTTAGATCACGCCAAAAACATTTTTGATTTCACTATAAACTTGTTTAAAAACATGCATGAGAATATATTTTTAGCGTCCTATGCTCTGAATGGAGTATTAAAAGATTTTCACTCTGTTGAACTTACCTCACTAAAAGATTGCGACCATGAAAAGTTTGAGTCACCATCTAAGTTAATAGAGACTTTTTATTTTCGTAAAGATAAACACGATAGGTTAAATGCCAAAAGTTCAAACCTTCAAAAGATAGTTAATAACAATATTAGTCGTTGTGATAAGAAAGTGAGAATACTTAACCAGACATTAAAAGACTGTACTACCAAAGGAAATTATAAGTTACGTGGTGAACTCCTAACCGCAAACATATACTCTCTTAAAAAAGGTGACAAATTCGCAAATCTTGTGAATTATTATAGCGAAAATGGCGAGTATATTAACATCAAATTAGATGAAAATAAAACTCCATCACAAAATGTTCAATACTACTACAAAAAATATAATAAATTTAAGATAGCAGAAGAAATGGCCTTAATTCAAATGCATCTCACTAAAAATGAGTTAAAATACCTTCATTCTGTACTAACTAACATTATAAATGTAGAAAATTATAATGGGATTGAAGATATTAAAAATGAATTAATCGAAACAGAATATATTACATTAAAAAAACACAATAAAGCTAAAAAGGCAAAGCCAACCAAACCTATGCATTTTGTTTCAAGTGATGGCATAGATATTTATGTTGGTAGAAATAATATTCAAAATGATTATCTAACTTTAAAACTTGCCAATAAAAACGATATGTGGCTACACACAAAGGATATTCCTGGTTCACATGTTATTATTAAAAATTTCGGTGATATACCAGAAAACACACTACTCGAGGCCGGAAACTTATCAGCTTTTTATAGCAAATCTCAAAATTCCTCTAGTGTACCAGTTGATTATACAGAGGTTAAAAATGTAAAAAAACCCTCTGGAGCAAAACCTGGAATGGTTATATACTCTACAAATAAAACTATGTATATAACGCCTATTGAAAGTATTCTTGAGAGAATTGAATAAAAAAGATATGCTACATAATAATCTTATTATGTAGCATATCCTTTTACTCTTGCCTTTTTTTCCTAGGTATTTCTTTTATATACTGGTAATAATAGCAAAGCAATCTTCCATTATATAATTTTCTGTTTTTATCTGCCTTTTTACCAAATTCCTTCTGAAACTCACGATTAGATGTTATAACATAGCAAGACCATTCATTTAAACTTGAATACATTACTCCAAGATCAACATGCAATTTTTTTACCTCTTCTGCCTCTCCCAGTCTTTCTCCATATGGTGGATTTGTTATTATAACTCCATATTTCTGCCTAGACTCAAAGTTTTGCATTGGTATTTTTTGAAATTTTATAAAATCCTTAACTCCTGCTTTTTCTGCATTATCTATTGCTATCTTTAATAGTCTTCCATCAATATCGGAAGCTAGTATTTCAACTTCATTAGGGTTTACAGTCCGTTTTGCACCTTCTCGAACTTGGTCCCAAGTATCCTTATCCATACTTGGCCAAGTCTCAGATGCGAATTCTCTATTTATCCCTGGAGCCATATTTTTCGCTATAAGGGCTGCTTCTATTGCGATGGTTCCCGAACCACAAAGTGGATCAGCCAAAACTCTAGTGCTATCCCATTTACTTATTAGCACAAGGGCTGCAGCTAAAGTTTCCTTAAGTGGTGCCTCACCTGCATATTCTCTATATCCTCTTTTATGAAGTCCAACACCTGAAGTATCTATTGATAAAGTCACTACATCTCTTAATATTGCAACCTCTATCTTATACACAGGTCCCTCTTCTGAGAACCACTCTGTATCATATTTTTTCTTCATAGATTCTACAACTGCCTTTTTTACTATTCCTTGACAATCTGGAACACTATGAAGTTGTGATTTTACAGATTTACCTACTATGTGCATCTTACCATCTTCTGGTATTAAATTACCCCAATTTACGGCGAGTGTCCCTTGAAATAGATCCTCAAAAGATAAAGCATTAAATTCAGCCATCTTTATAAAAAGTCTTTCAGCAGTTCTTAACCAAATATTGCATATAGCAATATCCATTTCATCGCCTTCGAACATTACTCTTCCATTTTCTACATTCAAATTTTCGTACCCTAGTGCCTTTAGTTCCTTAGCTGTAACCGCTTCTAAACCAAAAGTTGTAGTTGCAATTAAATTATACATCATATATTATCTCTCCCATTTCTTGTTTCATTATTTATTAGTTATCTCCTGACTTACTAGTTTCAGGCAAAACTAAGTTAAGCATTATGCCCACCAAAGTGGCTAGTGCAAGACCTGCTATCTCAACTTGTGCACCTGCTAGTGGAAACTTAATACCACCTCCACCAATTCCTAAAACTATTATAACAGAAGCTATAATTAAATTTCTTTTTTTACTAAAATCAACTTTATCTTCAACGAAAATTCTAAAACCAGAAGATGCAATGATTCCAAATAACATCACACTTACTCCTCCAATTACAGGCAATGGAATATTACCTATAACCTCTGATACTGGTCCTATAAATGATAAAATAATTGCAATAATAGCTGCTCCTCCAATTACCCACACGCTGTAAACCTTAGTAATTGCCATAACTCCTATGTTTTCGCCATAAGTCGTATTTGGTGGCCCTCCTACAAACCCTGCAAACATTGTAGCAATACCATCTCCAAGGATTGATCTATGAAGCCCTGGATCTTTTGTAAAATCTCTACCACAAACATTACTTGTAACATATACATGACCAATATGTTCAGCAAGTGTTACAAAAGCTATAGGAGCCATAAGCATAATAGCATTTATGTTAAAAGTAGGCATTACGAAACTTGGTAATCTAATAAATTTAGCTGCCCCTATATTATGTAAAACTTCGGGTGATATTACTCCGAGTAACATAGAAAGTATATACCCAACTACCATGGCAATCAAAATTGGCACTACGCCGAAAAATCCTTTAAAATACATTGTACCAATTATTGCTATTGCCAAAGTTGCCATTGATATAAATATCCATGTAGACCTAGCTACGCCACCTAGCGCTGGGGTTGTAAATGTGGAGTTTAGCCCTGACCAATTTATTGCAACGCTTGCTAAGCTAAGCCCAATTACAATTACAACAGAACCTACAACAACTGGTGGTAAAATTCTATCTAACCATTTAATACCTATAAGTTTAATAATTAAGGCTACAATTACATATACAAATCCTGCAGCAATAATTCCTGATAGCATAGAACTTTGTCCGTATGCCTTTGTAGCAACGCCCATTGGTGCAATAAATGCAAAAGATGAGCCTACATATGCTGGAAGCCTAGCTTTTGTACATAAGATATATAATAGTGTTCCAACCCCACTACAAAATAATGCAATCGATGGGCTAAGACCTGTGAGCATTGGTACAAGTATAGTCGCCCCCACCATAGCGAATAAGTGCTGGAAGCTCAATGGGAGAGTTTTTAATATGGGTAATTTTTCATCAACGTCTATAAAATTTTTCATTAGTTCCTCCTTTTAGTCTCTCTAGGACTATATTAAAAGATCATTTATCTTCTGATATGTAGTTAAATTTCATATATACTTACTGAATCTTTTTCATCAATTTCTAAAAGCTCAACAGATATTATTTCTTTACCTGAAGTAGGTATATTTTTACCTACATAATCTGCTCTAATAGGTAGTTCTCTGTGCCCTCTGTCTACTAAAACGGCTAATTGTATCATTTGAGGTCTACCTTTATCTATTATTGCATCGATTGCAGCCCTTGCAGTTCTTCCAGTATACAATACATCATCTACTAAAATTATTTTTTTACCTCTCACGTCCATAGCTAAACTTACATCATTTAATACTGGCTGATTGTCTATTGATGTAAGGTCATCTCTATACAAAGTAATATCGACACTGCTTACAGGAAGTTTAATTCCCTCAATCTCTTCTATCAGTAAAGCAATTCTTTCTGCAATGGGCACCCCTCGCCTCTTTATTCCTACAAATATTATATTTTCAATTCCCTTGTTTTTTTCAATGATTTCGTGTGCTACTCTTGTTAATGTTCTATTTATTGCTTTTTCATCTAATAGAACTGATTTAAATTCCATATTTTCACCCCCTACCCAATAGTTTTATTTACTTTAATGAGGTATGATAGCATATGTTTTGTTATTTTTCAACTATTTTTTAACTTAGTTAGAAGTTTTTCAAAATAATCTGGTAATGGTGAAATAAACTCCATATATTCCTTAGTACATGGATGTATAAACCCCAGCCTTTTCGCATGTAGAGCTTGACCTTTTAAATTAAACTTCTGTTTTTTAAAACCATATATCAAATCACCAACTAAAGGGTGTCCTATCTTTGCCATATGTACCCTTATTTGATGTGTCCGACCTGTTTCTAAGTTACATTCTACTAATGTATTACTATCAAATCTTTCTATTACTTTAAAATGGGTAACAGCCCTTTTACCATTTTCTACTATGCCCATTTTTATTCTATCTATAGGATGTCTACCAATTGGTTCATCAATTGTACCTTCATCGTTTTTAATTATACCTTCAACAAGAGCTAAATAACTTCTTGTCATTGTATGGTCTTTAAGCTGCGCAGCTAGGCTGTTATGTGCATTGTCATTTTTAGCGACAACTAAGGCTCCAGATGTATCTTTATCAATTCTATGCACTATGCCTGGTCTAAGGACACCATTGATGCCTGATAGGTCTGTGCAATGATTTAAGAGTGCATTAACTAATGTTCCGCTGTAATTTCCTGGTGCTGGGTGAACCACCATATCTTGCGGTTTATTAATTACAATTACATCACTATCTTCATAAATAACATCCAATGGTATATCTTCTGCCTCAACATTTAGCTCCACAGGATCCGGGATTGATAATGAAATGTTATCCCCGAAATTTAATTTATAATTACTCTTTCTACATTTCCCATTTACAGTAGCAGTTTCTGCCTCAATTATTTTTTGAATATATGATCTTGATTTGTTTTCAAATTCATTAGAAATAAAAACATCTAATCTTGTACCAACTGAACTTTCATTAACGTTAAACTCAAATTTTTCCATCTATACCTCTTCCTTTACTATAGAAATTGCCAAAATTACGGTACCTATTACAACTAAACTATCGGCTATGTTAAATGTGGGAAAATAATATATTTCTTTATAATGAACTAAGATAAAGTCAACCACATATTTATAAATTAATCTATCATATAAATTTCCGAGGGCTCCACTTATAATTAAAGCAAAACTTATCCTAAGAAACTTCGATTTTGGCTTATATTTAATAATATAATAAACCATACCTGATATAACTAGTAATGTAACTATAGCAAGTATGATCAATTTATTTTGTAAAATTCCAAAAGCCGCTCCTCTATTCTCTAAATATTCTAATTTAAAAAAGTCTTTTATTACTATAACTCCATTGTTATCTTTTAAAGAATTAAGCGCCCAAATCTTAGCCAATCTATCCAATAGCAGGCCTAAAAAAACTATTAAAAATTCCATACCCTTCCCCCTGTTTTTGGCACATTCAAATAAACAAATAGATTCTACTTATCTGAATTTTTCTAATAAAAAAAGTATATATTGCTATAAATTTGTGATTTTTCTAAGAATTTCAAGCAATATATACTTTCTTTTGCTGCCTAAATTAAATCATTACGTGCACCCAACATCACTAATTCGGTAACTGATTTTTATATTGCTCATTGCTTATTTTCTCTATAGGTTCAACATAACCATCGTCGTCGTCATCGTAAAACTCAACTATGTCATCTAATTTATTAAAACGTTCTACGGCCTGATAAGTATCTTCAGCATCAAAACCTACATCACTTTTATTACTATATTTAAAAAATGTACCAAGTACATGCTCCTCAACGCATCTATTGTTTTGCTCTGCTGGCCGAGTATTATCTATTGATTTTTGACATGACACACAATTCACGGCGTAAGGTGTGAAGTCCAATCTTTCGCAGCTTATCTCTGCACCGCAACTCTTACATTTACCATAGGTATTATTTTCAATGCTCCATAAAGCATCTTCAATTTTATTTAAAATTGAGACCTCATTTCCTTTTAATGCAATACCCTTTTCCTTATCAAATAATTCAGTGGCGATATCCGACGGATGATTGTCATAAAAAGATAATTCGGTTGCCATTTCACTGTTTGAATTCACGACTCCATTTTGTTTCAATTGATCTATAAGATTAAGAACCCGTATCTGCTCACTTATCAATTTTTCTTTAAAATATTGTGCTTTTATCCTTTCCATGATAACAACTCCTCTAGTTTTTAATATAGTAGTAATATTAAGCAAATAAAACTTCTATATGATTATGTTTTCTCATGGAAAGAATATTATTACACTTATTAATAATATATTTGAAATGATTTATCAAAACTTAAAAATGCATCCTTATACCCTCAAATATGTTAAAATCAAATAATTTTAAATTAATTTTAGCATGATATTTAATATATTTGTAGAATTTTCCACAGCTATATCTTTAAATTTTTCATAATCCATCTGTGCCCCATTATTTGCATTGTCTGATATAGATCTAATAACAATAAATGGAGTCTCATTCAAATAGCACACTTGTGCAATACTTGCCCCCTCCATTTCACAAGCCAAACACTCAAACTCAGAATTAAGCCATTTAATCTTATCTATATTTGCAATAAATTGATCACCTGAAACAATTCTTCCCGTAAAATGATTATGTCCTTTTATATCATTGCATGCCTCTTTTGCATACCGAACTAGCAACTCATCACATTTAAAATCAAAAGTATCTAGCCTTGGAATTTGTCCTAATCTATCACCAAATGCAGAGGTATCAATATCATGTTGTACTAAACTATCACCTATTACAACATCTCCTGGGTATATATTATCCACAGTTCCACCCGCAATACCTACATTTATAATATAGTCTACACTAAAATCATCAATCAATATTTGAGCACAAACTGCTGCATTAACTTTGCCAATACCACTAGTAACTACAACTACATTTTTATTATGTATTATTCCAAGACTAAATTGCATTTTAGCCTTTATTTCTTTCCTTTCAAGTTTCATATTTTTAATTAAAAACTCTACTTCCTCTTCCATTGCTCCAATTATACCTATGTTCATTTGCTTATTCCTCCTTGTTATTAAACAAAATTTTTCCTACTAAGTTATCCCCGTTTGCTGCATAAAAAATCTCACCCGATGGGTGAGATTTTTTTAGTTTACCCTTTTGCAAAAAAACTCTTTATTTCTTCTAGCTCGCTACTTTGAAACTCTTTTTCATCAATGTTTTTTAGTGCTAATTCAGAAGACTCAAGGCCAAAAGCCGCCTCCCCTTGAATTTTATTATCAATAAGTTCATTACCCACATTACTACTTTTAAGATAATCATTTTCAAGTCCATCAAACATCTCAAGCTGACAATTCATAAAATTCCTAAATTTCATTCTAAACTTTGCAAATTCCTGCTTCGTTTTTTCATATTCATAATTTACTTTAAGTACATCATTATGAGACTTATCTAATAAATTTTGAGAAGAATCATTTGCATTTTTAATGATTAGTTCTGATTCCTTTTGAGCACTAATTTTTGCTTGTTCCGCTGCATTTTGAGCTAATACTAAAGTACTTTGAATTGTAGATTCTATTTTAACATGATGCTCTAGCTTTTCTTCTAAAAAGCTTGCTCTTTCTCTAAGCGTTGAGTTTTCTTTGTATATAGTTTCATATTCTTCAGCTACCTTATCTAAAAACTCATCAACTTCATCAGCATTGTAACCTCTCAAACCTTTTTTAAACTCTTTATTATTAATATCCATAGATGTTATTCTCATTTCATTCCCACCCTTACCTAAATGTATTGCTTTATTACAACTTTTAAACGACCCTTCTGAGTGTTTCCTATAATATCTGCAACCATAAATTTCCCATATCCTCTAATTGTTAATGTATCATTATTTTTAATAACTTTATCTTTTTTTAAACAATGGAAATAATTTACTAATATTTTACCTGCTGATATTAGTTCAACTGAACTATTTCTTGAAACATTACATATAGCCGAAACCATACCATCAAGCCTAAATGAGGTAGATATAACAATTTTCTCTTGAAATTCTCTCTTTGGAAGATCATGTAATATGTAATCATATTGACTTGCGACGCAGGGACTATTTTTTATCTTACTTAAATTGCTAATTATGTAATCACTGATATCAGTGCAAACCGGAGCATAACATGTTCCATCTTTAATTATTAGGTCCCCTAATTTTTCTCTTTTAATTCCAAGAGACATCATTGCACCTAAATAATCTTTATGGTCCACCTTTGAAAATTTTGATTTATTGCTAATTTGCAATAAATTTATAGGATATATTAAAGGTTCATCATATGTGGAAAATGATAACATTCTCCTATCAGCATCTTCAAATATACCATTTGTAAATAAGTTCATCTTATATTTTTCACATATGACTGATATTTGATTCCATATAGCGGGAGGTAAAAATTCATTACTAAATGTGATTTTATTTGATTTTTGCGCTATTTGCATTTTATTATATATATTAGAAATTAAATTTTTATCTTCGCAATTTATACTATTCAAAAAATAATTTTTATCCATTTAAATCCTACCTTACTTTATTATGTCAATATAGCAAACACAATCGATCTTAAAATCATCAACATAAAAAGTGCTATTATTGGTGAAAAATCTACCATTGTATTATTAAAATACTTTTCCTGGATTTTTCTACCAGGTTGGAGAAGTGGCCCAGTAATTTTATGTAATAATTCTATATATTGATTTGTACGATTTGCATAAACCCAAGATAAAATCACTTCAATTAATATTGCATACTGAAGCACATTAAAAATAATTCCAATTAAATTTCTCATTTTTTTCCTCCCAAACTCACTCCGTTATTTATTCCAATTAAAAATTCCCTTTGAACTTAGTTCGTTTTTCAAATCATTATTAACTTCTATATTAGAAGGTGACATTATATATACCCCTTTTTCTATCTGCTGAAGGTCACCACCTAAAGCGTAACATACTCCTCCAACAAAATCTAATAGTCTTTGCCCAACTTTAGGATCAAGTGCTGTAGTGTTAACTACTACAATCTTTCTAGATTTTAAATTATCACTTATTGTAGTTGCTTCATCGAAATCATCTGGTTTTATGATAACCACTTTTGTAGATGTTGATGTATGAATATTTACCACCTTACTTTGTCTTTTATTTGCTCCCATTAATGTTTCTATATCCATCTTCTCCTCTTCGTTTTCTACTTCTTGAACCTCATCCTCTTCTTCCTCAGCCATACCTAAAAATCCCATTACTTTGTTTATCACTTTACTTGACATTATTGTACCTCCTATTTTTTATAATCTCGCGTTCCAAATATCCTCTCACCAAGTCTTATCATATTAGCTCCAGAATCTATTGCAATTTCAAAATCTTTACTCATACCCAGTGATAGGAATTCCATAGAAACGTTTTTATATTCATAAGTTTTTAAATTATCAAATATAGATTTCATTTTGGTAAAGTATCCTCTACAACTTTCTTCATTACCAATTGGAATTGTAGCCATTAACCCTTTAACTATTACATTATTACATTTTTCGCAAGCCTTTATTAAATCACTTATTTCCTCAAAATCTATACCGTTCTTTGCACTTTCTTTCCCTATATTAATTTGAATTAAAACACTTGCAATTTTATCTTTTGCAGCATAGCGCTTTTCAATTTCTCTTAATAAATGGATACTATCTAAAGAATGAATAAGATGAACCTTTCCAACTAAATATTTCACCTTGTTTGTCTGTAAATGTCCTATGAAATGCCATTTTATATCTTGGGCTAAATTATCATATTTCTCAATTAGTTCTTGAACCTTGTTCTCTCCAAAATCTCTAGCTCCAGACGCATATACTTCTTTTATTTCATTGATTTTTCTAGTTTTTGAAACGCAAATGAGTGTAACGTCTTCTGGAATCTCATTTTCTATTTTACTATATACTTCACCGCTCCCCAACTATCAGCCCCTCCTTATTGTTCTTTTAAGTTTAACTTAGTGTTAATTATTATCTCCATTTATATTTTAGTTCTTCATTAATCCTAAAATTCCTTCAATTTTTGTATATTTTTATATATTTTTATATATTTTTATATATTTTTATATATTTTTATATATTTTTTA
>Ga0209125_1001675_pt1 | contig 19565 bp, 13 predicted proteins | sample BarGraIncub1131A_FD_184503 | JGI IMG/M metagenome (GOLD analysis project Ga0209125, IMG submission 184503) | Arctic peat soil microbial communities from Barrow, Alaska - Barrow Graham LP Incubations 11-31A (SPAdes) (version 2) | ecosystem: Environmental > Terrestrial > Soil > Wetlands > Peat...
AATTGGTTTTTCTCTTGTCGAATGATTGGATATTTCTTGTTGCTCCTTTGCTTTCTTTAAAAGATCCGCATAGGATAAATCCTCAAGTAACAGTTCTTTATCTTGAGATAAGGTAGTGTTTAAAGGCTGACTTGCCTTGGAACCATCTCTATATAAGGCTATACCTTTTACACCTAATTTCCAAGAATTTAATATAACTTCTTTAAAGTCTTCTATAGTAGCATTTTTAGGTAAATTTACAGTCTTTGATATAGAACCTGATATCATAGGAGTTATTGCTGCCATCATGAGAACATGTCCCATAAATGGAATATATCTTTTTCCGCTACCACACTTGTTTGCTGTATCAAATATAGGCAAGTGTTCAGGTTTTAAATGTGGGGCACCCTCGATTTTTCCATCTATAATTTTTTCGTATTCAAAGCCGTTTTCATCAACTTTTTCTTTTCTTAGAATATAGTCCATAATATCATTTGTTTCTATTTCAGAGTACCCTAAATTATTTAAGGAAGCTTTAATTACCGGATTAACCATGGTCATATAACCGCCACCAGATAATTTTTTATAGATGAAATGGCTGAAATATGGTTCTATAGAGGTTGCACCACAATCCATAGCAAAGGAAATAGTACCAGTAGGAGCTATTACTGTAACTTGAGCATTTCTAAAGCCATATTGTTCACCACTACTTAACGCTTTTGACCAACAGTTTTTTAAGTTTTCACTTATGTGTCCTAGAGAATTGTTATTCAAAAGATTGTGATTAACTTTTATAGGCTCATAATTTAAATTTTCAAATTTAGTATTTAGAGCTCCAGCTGCTCTAGCATGATTTCTTATAACAAGTTGCATATATGTTTTGTTAATTTCATATTTTTCAAAAGGAGCTAGTTCTTTTGCTATAAGGGACGAAACATAATAAGACTGCCCAGTCATTATTCCGGTTAGCGCAGAAGCTAAATTTCTAGCATCTTCTGAGTCATAGGCATAGCCCATTACCATAAGCAGTGAAGATAAGTTTGCAATTCCAAGTCCTGTGCTTCTAAATAAATAGGTTTTTCTTGCTATATCTTCAGTTGGGAATTGCCCCCAATGTATGGAAGCTTCAAGAACTAATTGAGTAAGCCCTATTAAATGAACATATCCATCTATATCTAATTCTTTAGTTTTACTATCATAAAATTTATAAATATTAATAGATGCTAAATTACAAGAAGTATCATCTAAAAATGCATATTCTCCACAAGGATTAGTTGAATTAATTCTATTGTGTTTAGCATTAGCTATTCCATCTTCTCCAGCAGGGCAAGTGTGCCATGCGTTAAAGGTATCATCAAACTGAGGGGCTGGATCAGCACATTGCCAAGCTGCCTTATTAAAGGTATCCCATAGCTCTTTAACAGGTATAGCTTTATTAATTGAACTATCAGATCTTCCTTTTAGATTAATAGTTTGCTTCGGATCTTTTGAAAGACCGTCCACCTTCATCATGAACTCATCCGAGAATCTTATGGAATTGTTTCCATTTTGGCCAGATACAGTTTCATAGGCCTCTCCTTCAAAACTACCGTCATAACCCATTTTAGTAAGAGCTCGTACTTTATCTTCTTCTTTAGCTTTCCAAGTCATAAACTCCATTATTTCGGGATGGTCAATATCAAGACATAGCATTTTAGCAGCACGTCTTGTAGTACCACCAGATTTTATTGCTCCTGCGTTTCTATCAAGGCCTTTTAAAAAACTCATGAGTCCTGAAGAAACTCCGCCACTAGATAATTTCTCACCTCTAGCTCTTATGCTAGAAAAGTTTGTCCCAGTACCAGAACCACCTTTGAATAATTTAGTTTCTGTTACATACTGCTCAGATATTGAGTGCTTTCCAAGTAGTTTATCTTCAATTGAGAGAATAAAACAAGCGGAAGCTTGAGTTCTTGTATAAGCGTCCTCGCTTTTAACAATCTTTTTTTCCTTTTCATCATAATAAAAATTATCTAAGGTTCCACCTTTTATACCATAAGACAGGTTAAGCCCAGTATTAAACCATTGAGGAGAATTTGGAGCAAACATTTGATTTAAAAATGTATATACCAATTCATCATAAATAATGCTTTTTTCTTCCTTAGTTTTAATAATCGTCTGGTCAGTTAAGGATTCACACCAAAAATTAACAAGCCTATGAGCTACCATTCTCATACTATTCTCATAGCCTTGTTTATTCGGAACACCGGATTTCCTAAAATACTTTGAAGCAATAATATCGCAAGAATTTTGTGAGTAATGTACTGGAAATTCTAAATCCTTCATATCTAAAAGTACTTTGTTAGTTTTATGGTCTTTTAAAAGAACATCTACCTTTTTCCACTCAAATAAATCAAAAACCGTAATAGTTTTATCTTTTTCCAACCCTTTTGTATAAAACCTCTTAAATAAATTCTTTATCTCCGCCATAATTAATACTAGCTTAAAAAAGCTAGTATAGTCACCTCCTATTATTGTTCTGATATTAAAATTAAATCTAGATTATGTAAAATGCATTTATATATGCTTGATGTAACGTAGCTAAAAAGCAATTTTAATTGTTTAACACGATATTATGCTCTAAACAGGACAGTACACAATATGTAGTGATTATAAACAAATTCATCACTATATATGGTATTATATATTAAATAATTATAAAAATCAATCGCAATTATATAATAAATTAGTATGAAAATCAATTGCTATTATATAATAAATTCCTATAAAAATCAATATGAAGTATTAAGCAAAAGTATGGCGATTTATAGTTAAATATATATAATATCGAGTATAATAGACATGTAATTAATATTTTAAAAGAGGTGATTAGCAAATTATGATACATCAATTTGATGGACAAATACCTAAGATACACAAAGATTCTTTTATTGCTAGTAGTGCAGATGTTATAGGAAATGTATTTATAGGACAGTACAGCAACATTTGGTTTGGCGCTGTATTAAGAGGTGATATAGATTATATATCTATAGGTGCTTATTCAAATGTTCAAGATAATTGCACGGTACATATTGATGAGAATTTTCCAGCTAATATCGGAGATTATGTAACTATAGGACATAATTCTATACTACATGGTTGTAAAATTTCAAGTAATACTTTAATTGGTATGGGAAGCACAATACTAAACGGGGCTGAAATAGGAGAATATACTATAATCGGTGCTGGTAGCTTAGTTACGCAGGGAAAGAAAATACCTTCTGGTGTTCTTTGTATGGGTGTACCTGCAAAGGTCATTCGAGAGCTAACTATAGAAGAAAAAGAAAGTTTGAAAAAATCTGCGGAGCATTATGTGGCGCTTTCGATGAAATATTTTTTAAAATAAATCAGTTAAATATAGTAATTTTCTTGTAAAATTTTATTTACTAGAAGGTTACTGTGTTTTTTTGTAGAATATTAAGTAAGGTATGTTAGGTTATGGGGGGGCGTGGATTTTGAAACTTATTAAATTTGAAAATGAAAAGAAGAAAAAACATTTAATTTCCTTGTTGATGTCTAGTTTATTAGTTGGTAATATTTTAATGTTTTCTAATGTAAATGTTTATGCAGCAACACAAAAAGAAGATTTGATTATTATGGATGAAAATATTGCAAATGGTGTACAATACATAGAGCAAAAAAGAAATTATTACGATACTGATAAAAATATTATACAGCTAAAGCAGACACTAAATATTATAAAGGCAGATCTGAATAACAGTGATGTGGGTCTTATATTTGCTAAAGCAAAAGATGTAGTACTAGCAAAAGATACGGTGTCAAAACAAATTGGGCAAGAAAAATCTAAAAATAACAGTGTAGTGGGGGGAATCAATGGAGATTTCTTCAATATGATTATTGGCGCAAGTGTAGGACCTCAAATTAAAGATGGTGTACCTTTGGTAGGATATTCTTGTAAGGCCGATGAAAGTAGATATCCAATATTCGGTATAGATAAAGACAATAATGCTTTTATAGAAAACCTGGGCTTTAATGGAAAGCTCGCATTGGCTGATATAGAGGGAATAAGTGCGCTTATAGATAGTGTTAATAGATTTGATGAATTCGAAGTAAATAAGTTTAGCGTGAAAAATAGTCTAATGGTACTTACACCTGACTATAGTCTGGATCGAAAAGTAAAACAATCAGTTTATGCTCCAAGTGAAGTACTGACAGTAATTAAAGCAGTAGAGGGACCTATTTTATTAGACAAGCAGTTCACAGGAGTAGTTGAGAGCATAGGAGCTGGGAGCAAAGAAGTAATTATTCCGGAAGATGGCATAGTTATTGCAGCAAATGGTACAAAAGCTAGTTGGGTAAAAGGTAATCTTAAAGTAGGAGATAAAGTTAATTTTGACCTAGGATTTAGTAAGAAGGATATTGTTAGTGCCATGGGAGGATATAATTATCTTGTTCGAGATGGGAAATCTTTATCAGCGGAAACCATGATAAGTGAGGGTGTAGACAAGTACCTTGCAACATCTAGAAAACCTAGATCAGCCATTGGAATAACTGGAGATAATAAGGTTATTGCACTAACTGTTGGAGGAGGACTAGCAACATCCGCATTTAGCGAGGGAGCTACTTTGCCTGAAATGGCTAATTTAATGTTGGAACTCGGTGTAACAACTGCGATGAGTTTTGATGGTGGTGGTTCAGCCCAGATGAACATACAGCATTATGCAGAAAATGATAGTAGCATAGTAAATGTTCCGTCTGATGCTTCAGAGAGAGCTATATCTAATGCACTTTTATTTACTAACAAAGCACCAATAACAAATATAGTAAGTGATATTATTTTAAAACAAAATATACTTATATACCAGAATTCAAGTTACAATTTTAGTATAAAAGGGGTTGACTCTAATTTACATCCCATGAACTTTTCAGATAAAAATGTTATCTGGGCTATTCAAGGAGAAGTTGGACAAGTTACTGCTAAAGGTGAATTTCTAGCAGGGAGTAAATCAGCAATTGGAGCCGTAGAAGCTTCTTTAGATGGAATTACCGGAAGCGCAGTGGTTACGGTGCTAGATTCCTTAGGTTCATTAAGTATAACGGATAAAGCTACAATTTTATTAAAGCAAGGGGACACTTATCAATTTTCTGTAAAAGCTACCAATGAAAAAGGTGAAAATGTTTTAATTGATAATAAAGCAACAAAATGGTCTGTAACTGGAAATGCTTTGCAAATTGATGAAAATGGATTATTGAAAATTATAGATAAAGGGGCTATGGGTGAAGTAATAGCGGAAGCTGGAGGCAAAAAAGTTTCTGTGAAAATACAAGGCTCAGATGTTCAAACTAATAGTGGAGGGATAACTAAATTATTAAAGGGCAAGGAAGAACTTATGAAGATATATAAGGCTATGGGTCGTTAAAATATAAACTATTTATATAATTAGGTTGAAACATCTCAACTCAAGGGCGATTATTTAAATAAAAGCTTATGGGTAGGGGTGTTTTTTTATGTAAAGAAAGATTATAGTAAAAACAAATGAGGTTATATATACTTAATAATGCTTTTATTAATACAAAAATTGGACAAGTATATTACAGATAAGATATTATATTAATATATATCATAAAAATAGCTTTTATTTTCACGAGTTTTTTACTACAATAGAGAGTAGAGACTTATTGGTTTTTAAGGAGTGAGAAAAATGATAAAATTAAATGGTATAGAAAAGATGACAAATGAGCAGAAATATAAATATATGCTTATTCTTTTAGAAGGACAGCTCAGCTCAGAAAAAAATGACCTAGCAAATTTATCAAATGCTGCTGCAATCATTAAAGCAGTTATGGATAGATTAAATTGGGCAGGGTTTTACATAGTACGGGGCAATGCATTGGTGCTGGGAATGTTCCAAGGAATGCCCGCTTGTAACAGAATACAAATAGGCAAAGGCGTATGTGGAACAGCAGTAGCAACAAAAAAGCTTCAGCGTATAGAAAATGTGAATGAATTTCCAGGACATATTGCTTGCGATGCTGCAACAAATTCAGAAATTGTTATACCTATAATAAAAAACGATATAGTTTATGGGGTTTTGGATATAGATAGTCCAGAGCTTGGGAGGTTCACAGAGCTAGAAGAAAAATATTTAGTAGAATTTGTTTCTAAACTTAACAAATATATAGATTGGTCAAAAGTTTAAAAAAAAGGTAGGAGATAATAAATGATAAACATAGGAGATTTAAATAATTTAAAAGTAGTTAGAAGAGCAGAATTTGGGTACTATTTAGGAGCTGAGACAGAAAGCACAAGTGATGACATATTATTGCCTATGAAAAGTACATTAGGTAGAGCGCTTAATATCGATGATGAGGTTGAAGCCTTTATATACAGAGACACAAGTGATAGGTTAATTGCAACTTTGAAAAAACCACTTGCAAAGGTTGGCGATTTAGCTTATCTTAAGGTAGTTGATATGACTACAATAGGGAGTTTTGTAGAAATTGGTCTTGAAAGAGACATATTGGTTCCTTTTAAGGAGGAAAATTATAAATTAGAAACAGGTAGAAAATATCTATTTTATATATATTTAGATAAGACTGGAAGACTTGCAGCCACTACTTTTGTTGATAAATATTTATATGAGACAGATTCATATAAAATTGATGACGAAGTGGAAGGTACAGTATATGGAATTCAAACTAATGGTACCGTAATGATAGCTATTGATGATATTTATAGAGCGGTTATTCTAAGAAATGAGAATTATAATAACTTAACACCTGGAGATAGATTAAAAGTAAGGGTGAAAAAATATTATGAAGATGGTAAAATGGACGTAACAACAAGAAAACCAAGACTAGAAGAAAGAGATGTAGTTGAGGAGCAAATATTAGAATATTTAAAGAGTTGTGATGGGTCTATGCCATACAATGATAAAAGTTCTCCAGATGATATAAAGAAAACATTTAAAACTAGTAAAAACGCCTTCAAAAGAGCACTGGGCGGACTTATGAAAAGTGACCTAATCCTTCAAGATGAAGAAGGTACTAGATTAAAATAAATTCATATTGCTTTAAATAATAAAAGTCTGATGAATTATTAAATCATCAGACTTTTATTTATTTCATTATATTTTAGATAAACCACGTTTAAATATTTTTGCAATTTCATTAAGTAGCAATGGCATTAAGGATAGAATAGTTACAAAACCCCAATCCATTAAACTTAGAGAATGAACACTAAAAGCACTTGCTAGAGCTGGCACAGTTATTATAAAATCTTGTAGTAGTATACCAAAAACTATAGCTCCGATTAAATATTTGTTTGAAAATAACCCTATTTTGAATATAGATTTTTTTTCGTTTCTCATATTTAAAGAATGTACTAGTTGAGAGACGCTAAGCACTACAAAAGCCATAGTTTGAGCATGTTTTAATGCATCTTCTGAAAGATTTATAGGGAATAGCGGGAATAAATTAGTCTCTCCGCTATAATATTTTGCACCTATAATAAATGCTATTAAAGTTAGTATGCCGATTAACAAGCCATTAAGAAGTAAATTTAAGGACTCACCTTTAAATAAACTATCCTTTGGACTCCGCGGTTTATATTTCATAACATCTGGGTCACCAGGATCTACACCTAAAGCCAGGGCAGGTAGTGTATCTGTAATTAAGTTAACCCACAATATATGGATAGGTCTAAGTGGGGTAGCCCAACCTAATAGTATTGCAAGAAATAGTGCTATAATCTCTCCAATATTACAGGATAGAAGGAATATTATAGTTTTCTTAATATTTGTGAAAATATTTCTTCCCTCTCTTATAGCAGAAACAATAGTTGAAAAGTTATCATCTATGAGTATCATATCAGCAGCACCTTTAGCTACATCGGTACCCGTTATACCCATGGCTACACCAATGTCTGCCATTTTAAGAGAGGGTGCGTCATTAACTCCATCCCCAGTCATTGATACAATGTTTCCTTTGGCTTTAAGAGCGCGTACGATTTTAACTTTATGTTCAGGGGATACTCTTGCGAATACTCTTATACTTTCAATTCTATTATTTAGTTCGACATCTGACATTTTATCAAGCTCACTGCCAGATATAACTGCTTGAGAATCATTAGTAATATTTAATTCTTTGGCTATAGCAAAAGCTGTGTTTTGATGGTCGCCGGTTATCATTACAGTTTTTATCCCAGACTTCATGCAAAGGGAAATAGAATCCTTAACCTCTAGTCTAGGAGGATCTATCATACCTACCAGGCCAATAAGTATTAAATCATTTTCTAGTGAATCAATCTCTACATGGGAGTTGGTGAGAATTTTATAAGCGGCACCTAGAACTCTTAGTGCATTATCAGACATATTATTTGAGGCAGCTAAGATTTCTTTTTTTATGGTTGGGGTGATTTCTATTATACTGCCTTTAACATAAGCCTTTGTACATAGATTTAACAAATTATCAATAGCACCTTTTGTCATTACATAATATTCATTATCATATTTATTTACTGTAGTCATTAATTTTCTATCTGAATCAAAAGGAATCTCATCAATTCTTTTATGGATTTTTTCTAAGTCGTCTTTAAATATACTATAGTTTACGCCAGCTTGTAATAGAGCTATTTCTGTGGGGTCGCCGGTTTTTGAATTTTCGGAGTAAGTGGCATCATTGCATAAAACAAGATTTTCAAGTAATAGCTTATGCTCATTGTCATTAATGTTTAGACTGTCTATAGCTCCTAAGTGTCCATCAGCATAGAATTTTGTTACAGTCATTTTATTTTGAGTTAAAGTACCTGTTTTATCTGAACATATAATATTTACTGAACCTAAGGTTTCAACAGCAGGTAATTTTCTTACAATAGCATTTTCCTTTATCATCTTTTGAACACCCATAGCAAGCACTATAGTTACTATAGCAGGAAGGCCTTCGGGGATCGCCGCAACAGCTAAACTTATAGAAACAAGTAGCATTTCAAAAAGGTCTCTCTTTTGAAGAACACCTACTATAAACATAAGAGCACATATGAATAGAGCACCGAGTCCTAGATATTTACCAAGCTGTGCTAGTTTCTTTTGGAGGGGAGTCGTTTCATCCAAATTTTCATCTAGCATTTTAGCAATCTTACCAATTTGAGTATCCATTCCAGTAGATACAGCTATTCCCACACCTCTACCATAGGTTGCAAGGGTTGACATGAAGAGCATATTCTTTTGATCGCCTAGGGGGATATCCTCGCCGGTTAAGACTAGAGTGGCATCCTTATCCACAGGAACAGATTCTCCAGTAAGTGTAGACTCTTCTATTTTCAAATTTGCAGCTTCAATAAGCCTCAAATCGCAGGGCACATATCTCCCAGCATCAATAATAATAATATCTCCAGGTACAACCTCCTCTGATGGAATTTCTTTTAATTCGCCATCTCTTTTAACTACGGCTTTCGGCGTAGATAATTTTTTTAGTGCATCAAGAGCTTTTTCTGCTTTAGATTCTTGAATAATTCCTACTGTAGCATTAATAATAATTACAATAGCAATTATTATTGCGTCACTTGTTTCACCAAGGAGGGCTGAAATCACCGCAGCTGCAAGTAATATGTAAATTAAAATATCGTTTAGTTGGGCAAAAAACATGGCTATTAGAGTTTTAGGTTTTTTAGTTATTAATTGGTTTAAGCCGAATTTTTCTCTTTTTTGCTCACTTTGTTTTTGAGAAAGTCCCGTTATTGGATTTGAGTCTAATTCTTTTAAAACTTCCTCAATAGTTTTGTTGAAGAACATGAATATCACCTCGTCTTTTAGTATTTGTTATTATAGCTGAATTTATTTAAAACAAGAGAATTACTATAATATAAAATGTAAATATACATGTAATGGTAACTAAAGAGAAAGGATTGCTAGTAGTTACATAGGGATTAAACCATAAAACACAATTCCTAATACCCCTGAAATCACTATTATTATAATCGGATGAAGTTTATTTGTAAGTAGCAGTCCTAAAATTATAATCCCAATTACTACACTTTTGATGTCTTTATAGGATTCTTTTCCGAGAGATAAGAATACAGAGATTATGAGACCAATTAGTGCAGGCCTCATGCCCGCTAGTGCAGCCTTCATTATGTAGGATTCTTTAAATTTAACAATATAGTGATTAGCGATGGAAACTAATATAAAAGAAAAGGAAACTACACCTAGCGTTGCAGAAATACTACCTAATATACCAGAAACCTTGTAACCTACAAAAGTAGCTGAATTTATCGCTATAGGCCCAGGAGTCATCTGAGATATACCAATAATATCAATAAACTCCTTAAAAGTAATCCATTTATGGCTATTTACAATTTCCCTCTGAATTAGTGGAAGCATAGCATAGCCTCCGCCAAAGCTAAAGGCACCAATTTTAAAGAAGGATAAGAAAATTTTAATTAGATTAGACATTCACTCCGCCTTCTTTCCGAGGAATATAACCCCGTATAATCCAGATAAAAGTATAACTACAACAGGATGTACATTTAAGAATAATATACTTGCAATAGAAACTAATATTATAATAAGATTTGCATAGCTTTTTTTTAAAGATTTAGATAAACTTACTACGGCTATGAGTATAAGCACTGGTACCGCAGCAGAAATACCTTTGAAAACCAAATCCACATAATAATATTCCCTAAATTTCATAAAAAAAACTGCAATGCACAATATTATAAAAAATGAGGGCAAAACCACACCAAGTAGCCCAATGATAGCTCCAAGTAGTCCACTAATTCTATAGCCAATAAAAATGCTACTATTAACGGCTAAGGCTCCAGGAAAAGTCTGAGAAATAACAATTATATCTAAGAAATCTTCTTTAGACAGCCACTTTTTTTTAGTTACGACTTCTGTCTCAATAAGTGGGATCATGGCATAACCTCCACCAAAGGTAAAAGCTCCTATTTTAAAGAAAGTCCAAAACATATTTAGTAATCTTTTCATTTGCTCACCCCTAACAATTTTATATTAGTTAAATGATAGAAATATTGGTTCCTCCATAAAATAAAAACAAAAACTCATACTTATATCCTATATTATTTACCATATAATTATACTAATATAAAAAAAAATTGGCAAATTTATAAGTAAAAGAATTATATTCTATTGTGACAAGAATTAATTTTATGTTTGTGGCTAGAATTAATTTCTCATTGTGGCAAGAATTAATTTTTCATTGTGTATATTTTATTGGGGAAAATCCGATATAATGTATATATAGATACAAAAACATTTAGAATAATTAGTTCAAATAAACTAGGAGGTGAAAGAACTTGGAAATATCAAGAGCTAGAAGAAATTCTTCTGTTTTATCAGATAAGAAAACAGTATCTAGTAAAAAAGATTTTTCACAAAATTTTAGTTTTGCTAGGCAACAAAAATCAGAGCAGCAGCTCAAGGATATGATGGATGATATAAAAAAGAAAGGAAATAGATTAAGTATTACAAAATGTTTCGCAGATGTGAAAGCATATAAAAATTTAATTAGAGAATATTTGGATTCTGTGCTAAAACACATGTACGAGGTTAAAAAGGATATTAGCTTTTGGCAAACACAATATTTTATAACTGTAGATACTGTGGATGTTAAACTAGAGGAACTTACTCAAATGTTATTAAGTCAAGAAAAAGAAAATATTGATGTGGCAAACACCATTGATGAAATTGCAGGATTGATTGTAGATATTTATAAATAAAAAAAGAAAAAAGTATATATTACTAGTAATGCATTCACTTCGCTAAGAACTACTAATTTTATATTCAATTAATCTGCTAAAAAACATAAACTCGCTAGCGCTCAAACATATGTTTTTATTAACGCATATTAATTAAAAATAAAATAAGAAGTTCTAAAGCTTATTCAAATGCATTATACGTAATATATATCTTTTTGGTGCGTTCAAAGACATTTGTTTGCAAACTTGGTAAGGAGCGATTAAGCCCCTTACATAATACAATATATTTTTTTTACCATGCAACATAGGGAGTGTTAAAACAATATTCAATGTGGTTTATAGTTACTTATTATAGACTTAAACAAAGAACTTAAGCACATAACAATAGATAATTGTTATGTGCTTAAGTAATTTCTAAAGAAAAGAATTATAACTAGCATCAGAAGGCATTCGAAGATCTCCTCTTGGGGATACACTTATAGTTCCTACTTTGGGACCATCTGGTAGAGCTGAACGTTTAAATTGTTGAGTAAAGAATCTTTTTATAAATTTATCTAACCATTTACTGATTTCATCTTCGCTATAATCAGCTTTGAAGGCCTCTTTAGCTAAGAACAATATTTTACTGGTGGAAGCTCCTTGCTTCATAAAATAATATAGGAAAAAGTCATGTAATTCATAGGGTCCTACTATGTCTTCAGTCTTTTGCGCTATTTTACCATTCGCATCTTTAGGCAAAAGTTCTGGGCTTACAGGAGTGTCAAGGATATCTAAAAGTATTTCTGTAACTTCCTTTGAGGCTTCTTTATCCGCTACATATTTAACTAAATATCTTACTAAAGTCTTAGGAATTGAGCAGTTTACAGAATACATAGACATATGATCTCCATTATATGTGCACCACCCCAAAGCCAGTTCAGATAAATCGCCTGTTCCTATTAATAGTCCACCATCTTTATTAGCAATATCCATAAGGATTTGAGTTCTTTCTCTTGCTTGAACATTTTCATAAGTTACATCAAGTTTTTCTACTGGATGATTTATGTCTTTAAAATGTTGCAAACAAGCGTCAACTATATTAATTTCTCTAAGCTCTGTACCTAAATGTTTACATAGGCTTATTGCATTCATATAGGTTCTATCTGTAGTTCCAAAACCAGGCATAGTAATAGTAATAATATTTTTTCTTGGTAACCTCAGCATATCAAAGGTTTTAACAATAACGAGTAGTGCTAAGGTTGAATCAAGTCCACCAGAAATCCCAATTATAGCTTTGTTAAGGCCAGTATAAGAGAATCTTTTAGCAAGAGCGGAGGACTGGATATTGAAAATTTCCTTGCAACGTATTTCACGCAGGTATTGATTAGATGGAACAAAAGGATGCTTATCAATATTTCTATCAAAGACCCCAAATTCTAAGCTTGAAAATACAAAAGGAATTTCTAAAGCTTCGAAAGGACATATAGAAGTACTATTTCTAAAACTAATATTTTTTAACCTTTCACTATTTAACTTATCTATATCAATAATGGAAGTAATAATTTCATTTTCTCTTTGAAATCGATTATTTTCTTTTAATAATAAGCCATTTTCGCTAATTAAAAGATGACCGCTGAAAAGTAAATCTGTGGAAGATTCAAAAACTCCAGAGGAAGCATATAAATACGAACACATACATCTTGCGCTTTGAGAAGAAACTAAGGATTTTCTGTAATCGGATTTGCTAACTAACTCATTAGATGCAGATAAATTTGCAATTATATTTGCACCTTGAAGAGCCAAATAACTACTTGGAGGAATGGTTACCCAAAGATCCTCACAAATTTCAAAACCAAATTTAATATTGCTACTAGTAAATAATAAATTTGTTCCAAAAGGAATACCTTTTTCAAAAGAAAGATTTACAGTTTTGTTTATTATGCCAAGACCCTCGGTAAACCATCTTTTTTCATAAAATTCAGAGTAATTTGGAATATAGCTTTTTGGTACTATTCCTAAAATGTTCCCCTTAAATATTACATAAGCACAATTGTATAGACAATTATTAAAATGTAATGGAGATCCTACAGCAATTAGTATATCTTTGTTTTTAGAGAACTCACATAGAGACTCAATTGCACTTTCAGATTTTTTAAGTAGCTTTTGTTGTAAAAATAAATCTGCACAGGTGTAAGCTGTTATGCAAAGTTCTGGAAAAACTATGAATTTTGATTTTTCTTTTAAAGCTTCTTCAATGCAATTTTGTATGTTAATTAAGTTAAATTCTATATCTGCCACATTTACCACTGGACAAGCAGCAGAAACCTTAATAAAAGAAGTATCCAAACTAATTCACTACCTTTCTTTGGTTTTTCAAGTATAGTATTTGTAAAATTGACTTTATATAACCAATATTCACTAAAATTATATCATTATCTTAGATTCATTAGTAGGGACGGTTAATAATTATTTTACTTTAATTTAAATAGTTGTTAACCGTCCCTTTAGATATTGATATTGAAATAATGAGATAATGAAAGCAAACATAAGATAAAACAGTGCAAAGGATATAAAAAGGTAAAATATAACCTATAATGAGCTAAAATAAAACTTTATTAAGAATAAAATATACTATATAATTATATATTAATAACACATAAAGTTCTTGGTGTAATATTATTACAAAAAAATGGTGTCAAAAAAAGCAAAAGAAGGATATAATTAAATTAGAATTAGCAATTTTATAAAGTTGCGAAATTTGTAATAGTGATTGATATTTGAAAGGGGGAGTAAAACATGGACTGGACGGTACTGATATTTTGGGTAGCTGTGGCACTCGGAGCAATATTTATTGATATTACGACTAGTAGTTTTATGTTTATATGGTTTGCTATAGGTGCAATTGCAGCAATAGTTGCTATGTTGTTTAATGCATCGGTTGTTGCTCAAGTAATTATTTTTATAGCTATTACTGCAATATCTATGGCTATTGGATATCCTATAGTCAAAAAAACTATAAAGAAAACAGTAAGCAAAACGCTGACTATGGAAGAAGGCTATATCGGAAAGGAATTTACAATAACAAAAGATATTGATGTAAAAGCAAATATTAAATTCCAAGGGATATATTGGACAGTAAAAAATGTAGGGAAACCTTTAGTAAAAGGCGACCTTGTTCAAGTTATTGGAATAGAAGGAAATAAATTATTAATAGCCAAAGTATAAGTTGTATTAAAATTTAAGGAGGAATTTGTAATGGTTGGATCATTTATAGGTATATTTTTATTATTAATTGTAGTTATTGCGATTTTATCATCTATTAAAATTGTTAATACTGGATCCGTGTGTTTGGTAGAAAGGTTTGGTCAGTTTCATAGGATACTAGAGCCAGGTTGGCATTTAACAATTGTATTTGCAGATTTTGTTCGTAGAAGAATCTCTACTAAGCAACAAATATTAGACATACAACCTCAGAATGTTATAACTAAAGATAATGTAAATATATCAATTGATAATGTTATATTTTATAAGGTTGTTAACTCAAGAGACGCAGTGTACAATATTGAGGATTATAAATCGGGTATTGTGTACTCAACTATTACTAATATGAGAAATATTGTGGGAGACATGACTTTAGATGATGTATTATCAGGAAGAGATAGAATAAATTTAAAACTTCTTGAAATAATCGATGAAATCACTGATGCCTATGGTATAAAAATATTATCTGTAGAAATTAAAAATATAATTCCACCGACTGAAATTCAACAGGCTATGGAAAAACAAATGAGAGCAGAGAGAGATAAGAGAGCATTTATACTTACAGCAGAAGGTGAAAAACAAAGTCAAATTGAAAGAGCAGAAGGACATAAACAAGCTCAAATATTAAATGCTGAGGCTGAAAAAGAAGCAAATATTAGACGTGCAGAAGGAATGAAAGAATCCCAACTTCTTGAAGCTGAAGGTAAGGCCAAAGCTATATCAGAAATTGCAATCGCAGAGGCAGATGCAATAAGAAGAATAAATTCAGCTATTATAGAGTCAGGTACAAACGAAACAGTAATAGCATTAAAACAGATTGAGGCTCTTAAAGAAATGGCTAAGAATCCTGCTAATAAACTTATACTTCCACTTGAAACATTGTCAAGTTTAGGTAGCATATCAGCTATTGCTGAAATGTTAAAAATGACTAAGAACGTTGAAAGTAAACCAATAGAAAATAAAACAGTAGAAAATAAATCAATGGGAAGTATATCAATGGACAAGAAATAAATATAAAAATAAATATAAAAAAAAGAAAGCCTGACCGAAATTTTAATCAGGCTTTCTTTTTATTTTTTGAATGAGGTTTATTGGGTTTTTTCTGAACTGAATAACCAAATTTGCCTAGAGGTTTAGAATTAACACTAAAATATTCACCATGAGAATAAGTAATAAGATCTGCTTTTTCAAAATGAATTTTTCCATTAAAATCTATTAAACTATTATCAACATGGGTATTCACTATTTCAGCTAAAAATAAATGGTGGGTACCTAAAGGAGTAATGCTTTTAACTTTGCATTCTAGAGATATGGGGCATTCATAAATTAAAGGAGCAATAACATCCTTACTGTTTTCAGTAGTGAAATTCATCTCACAAATTTTATCTATTTGCCTTCCAGAGCGTACTCCGCAATAATCCACTTGTCTAACCATTTTAGAATTAGGTAAATTTACTACAAAATCTCCACTTTCTTTTATGTATTCATAGGAAAGTCTTTCAGGCCTTATGGCTACAGTTATCATTGGTGGTTTAGTACAAGCTGTTCCTATCCACCCTACTGTAAAAACATTTATTTTACCCTCTTTATTTTTTGAGGTTATTAATACTACAGGAACAGGATTTAGCATTGCACTGCCTTTAAAAATAGTTTTTGTCATTAATTTTCACTCCTATGCCTTTTTTTCTATAACATTACTCATTATACAATATCTTAAAAGATTTATAAAGTTGCAAATTCAAGAGAGAAAATATTTTATAAAAATTAGAAAAAAATGTAATTTATATGTAACTAAATTAAATTTGCAATCGTCTATAATATATATATGGTAATAAAGTTAAAAAATTAAAATTATACCAATATACTTTTCAACAAAAGAAAGATTTTATGAAACAATAAAATATTATATTGAAAGGTAGGAATTATTATGAACAGGAAAAAGATTTTTTCAATATTATTAGCATCAGCATTAACTTTTACTAGCACAACTTCAACTTTTGCAAAGGCTATGACAAATATTCAACCACAAATAGCACCAATTGTAAACAAAGCCACAACTACGGGGACTGCAATCACAACAAATAGCGAAGGTGAAAAGAGTGCTAAAATATCAAAGGAAAAAGCAAAAGAAATTGCAAAGGCAACAATTAAAACTTATTTTAATACAGAAATAGATGAGAGCAAATTCACCCAAACAAGTAACTTTAATGCAGCAAATTACAATGCTAATCAAATTAGCTCCTGGAACATTAATTGGCAAATGAATAATATGGCAAAAAATATCAATATTAGTGTTACGTTAAATGCAGAGACTGGGGAAGTTACTCAAGCAAATAATTATGAACGGATGGTAAATGAAGAAAATACAGTTCCAACAATAACTGTTAAGGAAGCAGAAAAAATTAGTGATGATTTTGTAAAAAAAATTCAACCTAAAAAATACAATGAATTAAATAAAAAAGATTATAATAATTTAGGGAATTACGGGTCAGCGAATTATAATTTTACCTATGTAAATAAAGTTAATGGCATAGAATTTGATGGCAATAATATTAATATAGAAGTTGATGGGGTATCCGGAAAGGTAGTTTCTTACTATAATAATTGGAATGCAGATTTAAAATTTCCAGAGATTAAAGGGATAATAGATTCTAAAACTGCACTTGAAGCTTTTAAAACTGGAACAAAAATGACTTTGAAATATATGGCTTTTACACAAAATTATAAGTATTATGAAAATAAAAGAGATGTAAAATTATTATATGTTCCTGAATTTAACAAAGGGAATATGTTAGATGCTAAAGATGGTAAGTTCATAGATCCCCTTAATAATAATAGTCCTGTGTTAAAAGATTTAAATGAGAAAGATAAGGTCGCGTTTTATAATAAAGCAAAAGCAGTAATAACTAGAGAGAAGGCAATAGAAGAACAGGAAGCGGGAAAGATAATAAAGAGTTTCATAAATAAAATTTACGGTGAGGGCTATGTAATTCAAGGGTTAGGATATCAAGAATATGCTGAAAACTATGGCAATTTAAACAATAAAACTTGGAATGCATCCTTTAATAAAGGAGAGGCGACAAAATACAATGAAGGTGGAAATATATCAATAGATGCATTAACTGGAGAAATAGTAAGCTGTTATAAATATTCTAATGAAGATTATGCTGGAACTGAAAAATTTGTTGCTAAATTATCTTGGGAAAAGGCATACACTAAGGCAATAGAGGCAATTGCAAAGTATTATCCTGATAAAGTAAAACAAATAAAGACGGAGCAACTTCATTATAGTATTAATGCTTACGATAAAATGGGCGAAAGAAATTATTATTTCAACTTTACAAGATTAGAAAATGGCATAGAATTTAATGAAAATACTATAAATGTTGGTTTCAGTGCTGTAACTGGAGAGATGAATAATTTAAATTGTAATTGGGATAAAAATATTAAATTCCCAGAAAATAAAAATGCTATAAGCAAGGAAAATGCAAGCGAAATAATGTTTAGTAAGTATAAACCAGTATTAGTTTACACACAAATAAATAAAAGTGATAATCCACAAAAACCAGTATTAGAAATGAAATTGGCATATAAACTAAGCGATGCTAGTGGGATGTCTGAATTTACAAGCATTGATGCTCTTACTGGTAAATTTGTAAATTTCAATGGTGAAAATATTGACCAAAATATTGAATTGTTTAAAGAGAAAATAAAAGGCAGTAAAGCAGAAAAAGAATTAAGTATTTTAGCATCAAAAGGATTAATAGAAACTGGTGATTTTAAATTAGATAAAAAAATTACCCAAATTGACTTAATTAAAATGTTAGTAAATGCAAGAGGTTATACACCATACATGGCAGATAAGACTGCAGAACTTAAATTCTCAAATATAACAAAGTCAGATGTAAACTATAAATACCTTCAAATGGCTGTGTCCTATGGAATTATGGAAAACTCAGATGGTGAATTTATAGGAGATCAATTAATTACTAGGGAGGAACTCGCTAAAACCCTAGTTAAATATACTAATTATAGCAAATTGGCTGAGCATAGTGAATTGTTTAAAATTAATTATAAAGATGCAGCTAATATAGGCAAGGGTAATTTAGGGTATGTTGCTATTGCAGAGGCTTTTGGTTTTATACAAATAGAAAACAATGAATTTAAGCCAAAGGACAATACGACAATGGAACAATTAGCTATAGGTGTATATAATGCTCTTAATAATGTAAGAAATACACAATACTAGAAGAAGGATAGGAAAATTCTCCTTACGTGGCCTTGCAAACGAACTCCAAACTAGAAATTTGATTAAAAGTTTTTTCTTATATTGTGCTATAACGAAAAGTATATATTGCTGGAAATGCTCTCTCATCGCCAAGTAATTCTAAAATTTGTTTTATCTACAGTTGCTAAAAAATGCAAACTCGCTGTCGCTCAAACATGCATTTTTCCTTACGCACCTGTAAATAAAATAAATTTTGAATTACTAAGGCTTGTTCGAATGCATTCTGCGCGATATATACTTTTGTTAGCACAATCCAAGAAAAAATAACTAAATTGAATTTAAATAATTTTCCAAAAATATGGTATAATACAATTAGAGCATATGACCCTGGGTAAAGTA
>Ga0209125_1001678_pt1 | contig 19549 bp, 19 predicted proteins | sample BarGraIncub1131A_FD_184503 | JGI IMG/M metagenome (GOLD analysis project Ga0209125, IMG submission 184503) | Arctic peat soil microbial communities from Barrow, Alaska - Barrow Graham LP Incubations 11-31A (SPAdes) (version 2) | ecosystem: Environmental > Terrestrial > Soil > Wetlands > Peat...
AATTGTTATAAATCTAAATACCTGCTGTTTATTTTTAGGTAACTTAAAGAAAAGCATCTTACTAATAAATATTATACCTATGTGTATTAGAAAAGAATACAATAAAATCTTTTGAGCGTTACTAATCATCGCTGCTTCATATTTAATATTAAATGATGTAACTATCATAAAGGGCAAGGTTATATTTATTAATAATTCCGACATGCCGGTATCAACTGCATTGTTAAGATACTTCTTTTTCTTAGCATAAAATCCTACGGCCATAATAATAAATAATACGATAACTTGATTAACTAACTGGCTATTTCTCATTTTTTTCTCCTTAATTTAAAACATACTAGTAACTTAATAATATTAACATTAATTGGGGACATTTAACAACTATTTAAAATTAATTATAAGTAATACAACAAGTGATTATTAAACGTCTGCTACAATCATATACTTTATAAAGAATTGATGTTAAAAGAAAAAACGGCTAAAATTATTGTTAAGAAAAGGGGGAGAATTTGAAATGTATATTAATATGGACCAATATATGTATGAAATTTATAAAGAGGCCGAATATTGCAAATACAATATGATGTATACAAATACATTTGACGATGAAATTTTTTATAAAAATTCTCTTAATAAAAAGCTTAGTGAAATAAGTAATCTATTAGAAGAGGACTCTAAATTTCCAATTAACCATTCATTTGTAGATAGAGTTATTAGACAACAGGAATTCACACTTGCTGAATTAGAAAAATATAATGGTATTAATGGTAATTCTTCCTATGTATCCGTAAATGGAATAGTCTATGACGTAAACTCAGTTGAGGCTTGGGCTGGCGGTGCTCATTTTGGAGTATCTGCGGGAAGTGAAGCCACGGAGACTTTTATGACCTGCCATGGTACTTCAAAAACCCTTGATAGTTTACAAAAGGTTGGCATATTAAAAACATAGCTAGGCGTAACATACTCCCCTTAAATAACAAAAACCACAATCATATGCAAAATTATCTGCATATGATTGTGGTTTTATAAATCAATATTTAACAACTGTGTGGGTTGTATTTAATATATCTCCACCCCCAGAAATAGTTGCAGGATATGTTCCAGCAATGGTATCATTGCCAACAATCCAATTAAATGTAGTCACTCCTGTTCTATCTGTAGTACGCCATTGAATAACTGAAACTGTTTTATTTTCTATCTTATATGAAGTCTTTATATTGTATAGTGTATTAGGTATTCCTTGTATTGTTATAACACCAGTTCCTTCATGCTTTACAGCGGATACAGCATTTATAATTTTTAAATGGCTTTGAGCAATTATAGATTGTTCTTGTGGCATATTCACAGCTTTTACTGTAGATATTGCTTCAGCTGTACTATTGTATCCTATGATACACATGCCTAAAAATAAAATCCACGCTACTTTAATTCTCATAAAATCACCTCTTCTTATATATTGTACCCAGGTCTAAAAATAATATTAGGTGCAACTCACGTGGCAATTTAATAACAGTTAAAATATGCCTCATATGATTACAGTTAAACTGTTATCCTATGAGGCATATTTCAATTTATTTTACTGCAAGTCTGCTGGGAAAACCAAACCTATTTGTTTTCTTGTTTCATCCATTGTCTCCATTACCCACTTTGAAATTTGTAATAGCTTGGAGCTTCCCTCTATGTCGCCATTTTTAATCATGGTTATAAAGGTCTCTATTTCATAGCACATATCATGTTCATTATGAAATTGTGTTAACTCTTCTTCTTTTCCATCTCTAAAAACTATTGTAACTTTTTCAAATTTATTAATGTTTTCAATTATTATATTTCCATCTTCTCCTTGAATTTCTGAATACAATTTTGAATTTGTTATTTTTGAATACATAGCAATGGCATCCATGTCATCATACTTAAATATTATACTTCCTTCTCCGTCAACTCCTGATTCCAAAATTAAAGCATTTGCTTTTATTTCCTTTGGTTTACCAAATAAATTGATCATAGGATGAATACAATAAACACCTATGTCCATTAATCCCCCATTGGATAATTTATGATTAAATGCATTTAGTACTATTCCTTCCCTATATTTATCATATCGAGAAGAATACTGACAATAGCTTCCAAAATATTTTCTTACCTTACCTATTCTATGTAGATTATCTTTAATAATTTTAAAATTTGGTAGTTGTGTTGTTTTCATTGCCTCCATTAAAATAACCTGGTTGTTTTTTGCAACTTCTATCATATTAATTACTTGTTTTGTATTTGATGCAAAAGCTTTTTCGCATAATACATGTTTTTTATTATTTAAAAATAATATTGCTTGCTCTGCATGAACAGCATTTGGCGATGCAATGTACACTGCATCAATTAAATCACTTTTTGCCATTTCATTTAAATCAGTAAAAACATGCTCTACATTATATTTTCCTGCAAAGGCCTTTCCTTTTTCTTCATTTCTTGAATATACTGCAGTTAAAACAAAATCTTTAACCTGCGCTGCTCCATTTAAAAACCATTCTGTAATATTATTTGTGCCTATAACTCCAAATCGTATAACTTCCTTATTCATTAAGCTCATCTCCTATATATATCTTACCTGTATATAAAATAGCATACTTCTATGCAATTTTATATACTCTTCACAAAATATACAATAAAGCTTATGCATATAGTTGCATTTGCAACTATAATGGTCTATAGTTAAATTAGTAGTAAATGCAACTAATTTTGGAGGTATAGATAATGAATGAAGATAAAAATTCTGTAGCAAGGTGGATTTCTCTATTGCACAGGTATGGCCATGTGTATGTGGGAAGAAATCTTAAACAGTATAATATAAGTAAGGGTCAGTATATATTTTTAAATGCATTATACAAAAAAGATGGAATAAGACAGGAACAGTTATCCGATTACCTTAAGATTGATAAAGGTACAACAGCAAAGGCTATCAAAAGGCTGGAGGAGGACGAATATATCATTAGAAATGTAGATGCAAAAGATAAGAGGGCATATAATGTACACCTTACCGAGAAAGCATTAAAAATGAAACCCATGGTAAGAAAAGCCTTTATTGGTTGGACAGATATTTTGTTCTTAGGATTTAGTCAAGAGGAAAAAGAAACCTCCTTAGCTTTATTAGAAAGAATGGGAGAGAATGCCATAGCCTTTACAAATGAATATTTTAGTGATGATGCACCATATTAGGAGATGATAAAAATGAACTTAAGGGCTTCTACTAAAAGATTTATTTACAATAACTTTCATGCTATAACACATAAGAATTATAGATACTTTTGGTTTGGACAGTGTATTTCCTTAATAGGTACTTGGACACAAACTATAGGCCAATCCTGGCTTGTGCTTTCATTAACTGGCTCTCCCCTTTTACTTGGAATTGTTGGAGCCATGCAGTTTTTACCCATAACTTTTTTCTCATTATTTGCTGGTGTACTAACAGATAAGTTTTCAAAGAAAAAAATACTGGTCTTCACTCAAACAGTATCCATGCTATTGGCTTTTATATTGTCAGCATTAGTATTTACACATGCTGTAAAATATGGATATATAATTGCTTTAGCTTTATGTCTTGGATTTTGTAATACTTTGGATATGCCAACCAGGCAGTCTTTTATTGTAGAAATAGTAGGAAAAGAAGATTTGATGAATGCTATTACTTTAAATTCTGCCACTTTTAATTTAGCAAGAATTATTGGGCCAGCTATTGGGGCTATGCTTATGGCCTACCTTGGAGCAGGGTGGTGTTTTTTATTAAATGGCTTTAGTTTTATGGCCGTAATCTATGGACTGGTTCATATTGAAGCAGTGAATTATGTTAGGAAAAAAAGTTCTGAAGAAAGCATGATTAAGGAAATAATAAATGGGCTTAAATATATAAAAAATAATCTTGTTCTATTAGAAACCATAATGTTAATTAGCATTATGGGGGTATTTGTTTTCAATTACAATGTTTTAATACCTGTGTTCACTAAAAATGTACTTCATATGGCGGAAAAAACCTATGGAATGTTAATGTCTGCTCTTGGCGCAGGGTCCCTAATCGGAGCGTTGCTTATGTCTTTTAGAAGTAAAGTTGGTCCTAGCAAAAAGCTTATGATAGGAAGCTCCCTTACAATTGGCATAATGTTAATCTTAACAGGTAGTAGTAATTTATATTATTTTACAGCTTTAAGTTTAGCTATAACTGGAATATTTAATATGTTTTTTTCCACCACAGCTAATACAACATTACAGATAAATTCTAAAGATGAGTATAGAGGAAGAGTAATGAGTGTATATACATTGGTGTTTGCTGGATCCGCTCCCCTTGGAAATCTTTTTTCTGGATTTATGGCAGAAAAATATGGAGCTGATGCTGTATTTATGATTTCAGGTGCTTGTACAATAGTGTTAATATTGTTGCTTATGATATGGACTAGACTTAGAAAAAAGGATAAGAAGGCACTTAACTAAAGTTATATGTCTTCTTCCTCTTTTGTTAGTCTATCTAACTGTACTTTCAACTTAATTATTTGATAGTTTAATTCTTCTATTCTACCTGTTGTGTAGCTCAGTTCACTAGGTAAAAGAGAAACTTTTTCCATTTCTAAAATTAAGCCTGCGATATCGGACTTCAATTCCTCTATCTGACTATTAACTACTAGCTCAGCAGTTGCTGTGTGATTCAAGTTATATAAATTGTAACCCTCTGCCATTATACTAACCTTCCTTCCTCTATATTGTATCACTCACATGATTTTATGGTTTTAGATATATTCTAGCTATTAATATTGTTGCCTAATCAATACTAGTTTAATCTATAAATATACCAGTAAAATAACTTCTATGAATATTTTTGCGCAAACTAAAACACTAGATACTAATGTACCTAGTGTTTTGTTAAATCTCTCCATATCCTGGTGTATTAAAAATGCTTATTTCCGTGGACTCATTCTCTTCAAGTTGTCTTATATATCCATATCTTTTGTTATATATTAGCTTAATTTTTGTTTTTTCTTTACTTGAAGCTTTAGATTTTTTATTGTTAGATTCTATTTCACTCATATCTGCCTCAAATAACCTATTATCCTCAATACAAATTCTAAGTTTATATGTATTAGCAATGTTTTTATTCCAAGATTCTAGATGCACTGCTTTCATTATTGTATTACCGCATTTTGAACACTTGATATATAGTTCTTGTCCAACCTTTCCAATTGTTACTCTATTGTTATCACACGCTGTACACACAATAGTCCTATTCATATCTAACCACCCCACTATCTCTATATGCATTAAAGCAGAGGTTTATGACAATAAAATAGCCATTGCTAATTTACAACATTAATTGGCTTTCCTAAAATAAATGATTCAATATTTACAGCAATGAGATCAATAAGTCTCTGCCTAGACTCAAAACGTTTCCACCCTATATGTGGAGTGAGAATAACATTTTCCATGTCAAACAAGGGGCTACTAGTTTCTGGTGGTTCTGGGTCTTGAACGTCCAGAGCCGCACCAGCAATTACACCATTTTGCAAGGCTTCAATTAAATCAGCTTCTTTTATTATCGCACCCCTTGAGGTGTTTATGATAAAAGCAGAAGGCTTCATAAGTTTCAATTGATCATTATGGATAAGGTGCAGTGTATCAGATGTAAGAGGGCAGTGAAGAGTAACAAAATCACTCTGTTTAAGCAGTTCCTCAAGGGATACAAAGTGCACGTTAGGATTATCAAATGGTTTCTGGGTTCGACTGTATATAAAAATATTCATTCCCAAAACCAAAGCAATTTTTATAACCTCACGCCCAATAGCACCGAACCCACCAATGACTCCTAGCGTTTTGTTTTTCAGCTCAAAATGGGGCAACTGTAGGTGTTTAGTAAAATTATCAAAATTTTTATCTTTGGTCATAATCTGCTGCTGTATCATAGAGGAACTAAAATTCAATATGGAGGTAATCACTAAATGTGCCACTGCTTCAGTGCTATAACTAGGAACGTTGCATACCATAATATTCTTTTCTCTCGCGGCTACAATATCAATGTTATTATAGCCTGTACCCGCTTCACATATGAGTTTAACAGAGGAAGGAAATTGAGAAATTAAATCTCTTCCTAAAGGTAATTCCTTAGTTAGGATAATAGTTTGACCTTTAACACGCTCTAAAATTTCTTTGTTGCTGCTTTCATCATATTTTGTAAATGTGGTTAGTTCAGCTATTGATGAGAAACTTAATCTTTTGTCAAAATTCAATTTTGCTAAATTAAGAAATACTGTGTTTTTCATAAATACCTCCTCAAATTTTAATGTTTATATAAATTATTTATTACATAAACATTAATAAAATACTCTTATAGCATAATTATACACCATAAGAGTATTTTTTAAATTATTACATTGCTAATATTCTATGCATGCGCTCCAAAAATAGCTACCTGCTGATTATCCAAAATAAACATATTATCTTTCCACTTTAGAGTATTCAAAACATATCCTAAAGAGTCTGCATTATATCTACCAGCTATCTTTTGATAGGCCAATAGTTCATATACTCCATTTGAATCAAAATCCAAAGGATATAGGCCACTTAATGGATTTACAAATCCGCTTATTGGATTCTTTAGCTTTCCGTTCTCGTCGTATACTTCATTTAAATAATCTGCACCCTTATTTGATATATCTATAATATATTTTTCATTATTTTCCTTGCTGATAACGTAAACCTTGTAGTTGTCTTGATAGGTAATGTCGTACTCGTATTGCTCATTATATAAATTAAAATCAAACAATAATTGTGCTGAATTGTTAATAAAGGAATAAATATAGTAGTACATTATTCCACCACTACCACCGGTCGTAATACCTATTAATATATCATTAACACCATCTCCTGTAAAATCTCCTAAAAATAGCGTAGGGTTATATCCTGCACTATCACTGAGTGGTATAATAGTAAACCTGCCTGACATTCCATTTTGTATTACAAGGGTAATATTTTGAGTGAATGGGCTGTCTGGTGTCTTTATCCCTGTTAAACATACATTATCAGGTATACCATCCCCAGTTACATCTCCACTTGTATAAGAAACAATTCCAGGGTATATCATATTATCTCTATAATTATAATTATACATAGCAACTCCTTTTAATATAAGCATTTTATAATAGCTTACGATTTAAATGGAGAATGTGTTACAGGTATAAAAAAACTTCTTACCAGAAGATAAGAAGAAGGATACACCTTAGGAGGTAATAATACCATCCTTTATTTCAATTACCCTATCTGTTTTTATTGCTATCCTTTCATCATGAGTTATTACTATAAAAGTAGTTCCAAGTTTTTTATTTATATCTCTAAATATATTATATATAGATTCAGAAGCATGTGAATCCAAATTTCCTGTAGGTTCATCTGCAAGTATTATTTTAGGGTTATTCATAAGTGACCTAGCAATTGCTACTCTTTGCTGCTCTCCCCCTGATAAATCATATACTTTCTTCTGCTTAAATGCGCTCAGCCCAACTAATTCAAGAAGTTCTTTTGCTCTTTCACGAGTTTTTCTTCCGCAAAATAAACTTCTTATAGTTTGAGGCATAAGCACATTTTCAATAGCATTAAATTCAGGTAATAAATAATGAAATTGAAATACAAAACCTATTTCTTTATTTCTAATAGAGGCTAAAGACCTTCTACTCATTTTGTCTATCCTTTTACCTGCCATTTCTACTTGCCCACTTGTAGGCTTGTCTAGCATTCCTATTATATTTAATAATGAAGTTTTACCACTACCTGATTCTCCTATAATAGAATTAAAGGAACCCTCATCAATAGATAAATTTATATTATTTAATACCTGTGTTTTCACTCTTTTTCCATATATCTTATTTATATTTGTAAGTTCTATGATACTATCCATTTTTAATGACCTCCACTGGCGTTAATTTAAAGGATTTTATAGCAGGGAAAAATGCTGCTAGTGTTGATGCTAGTATATCAATAATAGATATTTTAATTATAAAACTATAATTTATAATTATAGTTACTAGAGGTTTTCCATCTGATGAACCTGTATATCTATTAAAGCCTTTTATATATAAATAGGTTAACCCCACGCCAAGGCAAGTGCCAACTACACCTAATATAAAAGCTTGAATTAAAAATATAGTGGCAGCGGAACTATCTTTTATTCCCATGGCCTTTAAAATACCTATTTGCTTGTATTTCTGAACCACGCTAATACTCATTATACTTATTATACTTAAAACAGTTGCAATCATTACTGAAAGTTGAATTATAAGACTACTTACTTTTTCGCCCATTATGGCACTTACTAATAATTTATTTTGATCTTTCCAGTTTTCTATCTTTAAATTTTTGTCATTTAACCCCTTTTCTATTTTAGCTGCAATAGAATCTGCATTATAAGGATCACTTGTAGATAATTCCATAGAGGTTGCAGCATCACCAAAATCAGCTAAATCTTGAGCAGCTTTTAAATCTGTAATAACTAAAGTTTTATTTACCTTCATAGTATTAAAATCATAAAATCCTACCACTTTTAGAGTTATTTTTCTTCTATCCGGGGTTACTATATTAATATTATCTTTTAGTTTTAAGCCTAATTTCTCACTAAGTTCCTTCCCGATTAATGTTTCACCAGGATTTTGAATGGCTCTTCCCTTATAAATCTTATCTTTTATGTTATATAATAAATCCAAATCTTTAGAAATAAAACCTCTAATTTGTATTGGCTCTGTCATGTGGTTAAAATTAATAGATGCATTGTACTCCACTACAGGTGCCACTGATACTACTTTATTATCAAGTTTTTTAATCTTTTCTCCTATTTTGTGGTAATTTCCTATTTTGTTATTCTTAGGATAAATGGTTATATGGGTTGAATTACCAACTACTTTATCTAACAGTGAGGTTTCAAGTCCTGTGCTTAGTAGCCCTACAAATATTTGCACTGAAATACCTATGGCAATACCTAAGATTATTATTAATGTTTGAATTTTACTTTTTATTAAAAATCTCCAGGCTATTTTTAATGCTGTAATCATACTGTCTAGCCTCCACTATTAGCTTTATTGAAGTCTTCATAATTAATTCATAATTAATCAGTTCTCACTTTGAAATCATTATAGCAACTTCTACTGTTTATTTTATCATATAACATCATATCATTTTATAAACAAACAATTAATTCGCTAACTTTCGACTCTTTAACCGTAAATATGACTAAAACGAGCTTTTAGTAGCGGGTTTAAATAACAACTTGCCATGTGAGTGGCACTTTTTTATAATTGAAAATACCTTTATACTTGTATATAATGGATAAGTACATATAAGGAGAGGATTTTAATGGAGTTAGATAATAAAAAAACTTTTACTAATAAAAAAGTAGTGGCAATAATCGCAACCCTATGTTGCTTTTTATGGGGAAGTGCATATCCTGCAGTAAAGAACGGGTATATATTGTTTCATATTGCAACCGCAGATGTTTCCTCTAAACTTGTATTTGCTGGATATAGGTTTACTCTTGCAGGCATTATTCTACTTGTTTTTGCTCATGTTTCTGGCAGAAAAATATTCGCCATTACAAAGGATAATGTTTTCAAAATATTTATTTTAGGTATTACTCAAACAATGCTACAATATATATTTTTTTACATAGGGCTTGCAAACACTACTGGTGTAAAAGGGGCTATCATGAACTCAATGGGCACCTTCTTTAGTGTTATTCTAGCGCATTACCTATATAAAAATGATAAATTAAGCATGAAAAAAATAGTGGGCTGCATTATTGGATTCTTTGGTGTTATGATTGCAAATTTTAGCATGGACTTATTTAATTTTTCTTTTAATATTCTTGGCGAAGGTTTTATAATAATTGCTGCCTTTATTTTTTCTGCTTCTGCTATTTATGGAAAGAAGATTAGTCAGAATATAGATGTAATGCTCGTAACGGGATACAATCTTTTCATGGGTGGAGTGATGTTAGTATGTATAGGACTAGCTTCTGGAGGTAGAGTGATTCACTTTACGCCTGGTTCATCATCGTTATTAATTTATATGGCGATTTTATCAGCAACAGCGTTTTCATTATGGACTTTGCTGTTAAAATACAATAAGGTAGGAGTTGTATCAATTTATAACTTTTTAATTCCTATCTTTGGGGTAATGCTTTCTTCAATATTTTTAGGCGAAAATATTTTGGAATTTAAGAATATGATTGCCCTTTTATTAGTATGTACGGGTATTTGGTTGGTAAATAAATCTAATCCTATGAGAAAACCCAGCACTAATTAGCGCTGGGTTTAAATTTTTGTTATGCTACATTAATTATAGTTCCATTTTCATTAATAATAAATGTGGAACGTACAATTCCCATATTTATTAGATGGTAGCTTTGCTCAATGCATCCGCCACAGCATTCATAATTCCATTGCTGGTATGTGTAGCCCCTGATACTGCATCAACCTTTGTTGATTGTGCTTGCATGATTTCCTGTGGAACAATATTTACTGGTTCCTTATAATTATCATTTATGGATACAACGTCTACATTTGTAATCTTATCATTATTTATACTAACTGACACAGTCAAATCAGATCTATACCCATTTCCAGTGCCTGTATATGTTCCATTTTTATATTTTGAATTAGCTACACTTGATGGTGCTGTTTTAGCGCTGTTACTATTAGATGTTGTTCCAGTGTCATTGCTATTTTGAGTTGTTTGAGGTTGATTATCACCACTATTGGAAGTTGTATTGTCACCTTGATTAATAGTTCTATTACTTGTAATTGAAGTTGGTGCTTTAGTATTAGCACTTATTACATTACCAAGTACACTGCTTCCACCATACAATGCAGCAAAGGCAACAATTGCAATTGAACTAGCAAATGCTGGATTTAGGTTTTCATCCATATAAGTTATTTTCGGATTATTTCTTGGACAAACGTCTATGCATTTCAAACAATTTATACATTCTCCACTGCTTACCTCAGACCTTTTATAAAGATTTATTCCCATGGAACAGTTGTTTGTACATATTCTACACTTTCCACATTTTTCTGTAGGTTTATATATTTTAACCTTCCTCACTTTTGATATTATTGCAAATATTGCTCCAAGTGGACATAAATATCTACAAAAAAATCTTTCTATAAATATAGCTCCTAGGGTAATGAATGCTAAAAGTGCGAACCCAATAAAATAATTTGCTATAGCTTGTGGGAAATTAGTTACTTGAGCAAAAGCATCCCAAGGGCTACTGTTATCAAATAAAGTATTACCTTTAGTCCAAATAACAATAATTATAAATACTAAAATTATGTACTTAAATAATTTTAAAATTGCGTCCAATTTTTTATTAACTATAAATTTTGTTTTGAATACCTTACTAGAAATCATATATAAAAAATCATTAAATGTTCCAAAAGCACAAAACCAACCACAAAAGAACCTTCCAAAGAATATAGTAATGGGTATAATTGCCACAACAGCAATTAATCGTGGAAAAGCTTGAATAAAATTAAAATCCCCTTTAAGAATCATGGTATAAATCAACTTTACTTGACCAAATGCTAACGCAAACAAGCCTGGAAGTAAAACAAAAAATGTAATCTGTGTAATATGCCTAAATATTTGTATCTCTGATATCTTCTTTTTCATATTATATCTCCCATTCTAAATCATATTAGTTTTTATAATGAAAATTGTTATTTAATAATTCGAAATTTTCTTTAATACCAGAAGTTGTATAAATTATTTTATTTTCTGTTATAAATATTGCATCTACACCCTTAAGAGATTCTATTAACTCCATGCCCCTATCAAGGCCCATAACAAAAGCACAGGTTGATAGAGCATCTCCATCTATTGAATGATCTGAAACAATAGTGGTACTTAAAATCCCTTTCTCTGAAGGATTACCTGTTAATGTGTCAATTATATGATGAAACCTCTTTCCGTCACGTATAAAGTATCTTTCATAGTTACCAGAAGTAACTACAGATTTATTTTTAACACTTATTATTCCAACGAATTCTCCAAGAGATCTAATGGGGTCTTGTATTCCAATCTTCCAAGGAGTTCCATCAATTTTGTTTCCCATTGCAAATATATTTCCACCAAGGTCAATTATGGCACTCTCAATTTTATTCTTTTTAAAAATATTTTTCACTTCATCCGCTGCGAAGCCCTTTGCAATGGCCCCTACATCAAGTTCTTGTCTTTTGCTTTTTAACATTATAGAACTAACCTTTTCATCCAAAATAATATCTTTATAATTTACAAGATTAATCGCCTCATCAATTTCATCATTATTGGGTATCCTAGCATGGTCGGTCTGTATTCCCCATAAACCAACAACTGGTCTAATTGTAGGATCAAAGGCTCCTCCGGATAATGCACTATATTCTACTGCTTTTTTTATAACAAAGTAGGTATCCTTCCCTACTTTGGTAGGAGCTTTTCCTGCATTAATATTTATCTTTGATAATTCACTATAATCTTTAAAAACCGACATTTTATTATCTATATCCCTAATCTTATTAATAGCCTTATCAATAGCTTGTGATGCTTTATTTCCATATGCCTTAAATTGTACTATTGTACCAAGAGAATAAAATTCTTTTATTATAGCATCCTTTTTAACAGGATGTGGACTAAAAAACATATCAATTACCTCCTTACAATCAGAATTATTAACTTTTCTTTCTATATTTTCAATTATACAAACCTAAACTTAGAATAACTTGAGAATTACCTAAGAATTTACTGAGAATAAAGTAAATAAATTGTGACTATAAACAAATACCTAAACTTCACTGTCTTCTTATAAAAAAGAAAGGATAAACCTCATTATAAGGTCTATCCAAAATTATATATAAAATAAAAGTTCATCATTCAACTAACCTAATGGTTATAGAGAAAATAGTTCCACTATCTATTCCACTGCTTACATGTATTTTTCCCATGTGCGCATCAACAATAGACTTAACTATAGATAAGCCTAATCCATAGCCACCATGCTTTCTTGACCTATGGACTTCGCTTCTGAAAAATCTATCAAATATCTCATTTAAATCGCCTTCTGGGATACCTGTTCCATTATCCCTAATCTCAAGAACTAAAAAGGACCCTGAAGGGCTATCTATTGAGTTTACACTAATACTTACAACTCCATTTTTTTCATCTGTATGTTGTATGGCGTTTTGTACTAAGTTATAAATTATCTGTTTAATTTGATTTCTATTTGCTTTAACTAACAGGTTATCCTTTAATTTCAAATCAATTTTTCTCTCACCTGCCAGAATCTGAAGTTGGGGATATACCTCTTCTATAATATCTTTTATATTTTCATTTTTCATTTCAAGTTTTATCTGTTGATCTAGCTTAGCCAGCATTAAAAGTTCACTAACTAACTTGGTAAGACGTTCACTCTCTATCAAAATACTATTTAAAGCTAAATCTAACTGTTTTTCATTTTTAGCTGCTCCACGAAGTAAAACTTCAACGAAGCCATGTATTGAAGTAAGTGGAGTCCTCATTTCATGGGAAGCGTCTGAAATAAACCTTTGCATTTTTTCCTTTATATATTGCTCTTTTTCGAAAGAAATTTCTATCCGCTCAAACATACCATTAAAGGCATCTGAAAGGCTATCTATTTCAACCTGACCATTATCTACAGGTAACCGCATATTTAATTGTCCTACTGTTACTAGCTCTAAGGTATTAGTCATATTATACAAAGGTTTTAAAGTATGTTTTATTACTGATCTACCTATTAATATACCTAAGATTATTATAATAATCGAAGCCACTATATAAAAATATATTTGGTTAAGTAGCATTATATATATGGGTTCTACGGAAGTACTTATTTGAACCAAATCAAGTGTAAGAGGTCCAGAATCCATTATTTTAAATTTAATCATAGACCTATTATCATTTGCGTCTTCAACAATTTTATACTTTTCCCCTTTTCCATTTTCCTTAATTAACTTTTTATATTCGTCTTTTGAAAAATGAGGGGTCGCTATATCGGCATCTATTTCTTTACTTTCAGATATAATCTCACCTTTTTCATTAATTATTGCAACACTAGTATTGCGGTCCGAAATTAAATTAACAAGAAGCTTTGCATTTAATTTTATATCATCCGTAAATTCTATATCTTGTGAATTAGTCTTATCCAAATCATGTAATCTTGCCTCAAGAACTTGATTTTTTGCTGAAAACAAATAACTTCTTGTTATAAAATATTGAGATGCTCCCATAATAATTAGCAAAAGCGTTAACATTAAGGACCATCTAAGTAATAACTGCCATTTTAAACTTTTTGTTTTAAATGCATCAAGAATTTTCCTCATAATATTATCACTCTATATCCAACTCCACGGACAGTACGAATAATACAATGCTCTTTATCTTGAAGTTTATCTCGCAAGTAGCCTATATACACTTCAACAATATTTTCTTCACCATTAAAGCTATAACCCCAAACTTTATCTAGAATTATTCGTTTACTTAAAACTAAGCCATTATTAACTATTAAGTATTTAAGCAAATTATGTTCAGTAGGAGATAACAGCAAGAGCCTATCCTTATAAATAATTTCATGTGCTCCATCGTCTATAGCAAAATCTCCTACCCGTATAATATCTGATAATTCTGGAAAATCACTTCTAAGTCGTGCATTAATACGAGCAACTAATTCTTTAAAACTGAAAGGTTTAACCATATAGTCATCTGCGCCTAAATTAAGTCCTCGGACCCGGTCATCTATTTCATCTTTTGCTGTTAGCATTATTATGGAGGTTTTTATGGATTTTTTTATTTCAAAGCAAACTTCATAACCATTAATTCCTGGAAGCATTATATCAAGTATTATAATCTGTGGATTTATCTCTTTTGCTTTAGCTATTGCTTCTAAGCCGTCATATGCAGTATGAATACTATATCCCTCAGCCTCTAATCCCATTTTTATAAATTCAACTATACTTTCCTCATCATCTACTATTAGAATATTTATTTGTTCTTTTTCTTGTATTGCCACAATTGCAACCTCCTTATCTATAACTTTATAATTTACATTAAATCATATAAATATGATTTTTAATACTAATTTGACCAATAATAATAAATCAGCATAAAGACATTGGTCTCTACACTGATTTGTTTTTTAACAACTTGTGGTTGTCTGTTCAATTAAAAACCTAATATTTGAATTAGAGCCTGGAATAGCAACACTATAGTTAATGCTATTAAAATAACTATAGTAATCCAACCAACCCAGTTTTTGAATTTACTGTTTGTATATTCACCCATAAGGTCCTTTTTATTTACCATAAGCATCATACAAATTAAAACTACTGGAAGGAGCATTCCATTAATTACTTGAGAGCCAAGAGAAATTTGAAGTAATGGTGCACCTGGAATAAGAATAATTGCGGCTCCTATAATTATTATTGCTGTAAATAGTCCGTAAAATTCTGGAGCATCCTTCATTGTTTTATCTATACCAGCTTCAAAACCAAAGGCTTCACAGATATAAAATGCAGTTGCCAGTGGAAGAATTGTTGCTGAGAATACTGACGCAACCAAGAGCCCAAAAGCAAAAATACTTGATGCTAAATCTCCAGCTAAAGGCTTTAATGCCATTGCTGCATCCTTGGCTTCATATATAGTAATACCCTCTTTATGCAAAGTTGCAGCACAAGCTACAATAATAAAGAAAGCTACTACCACCGTTACGGTACATCCTAGGATAACATCCATAAGTTCATATTTATACTCAGATATTTTAATACCTTTTTCTATTACAGAGGACTGCATATAAAATTGCATCCAAGGAGCAATGGTAGTACCGATTAAACCAATTACAGTACTAATCCAGGCAGAATCTATACCTTCTCCATGAGCACCTTTAAAGGAAGGTATAGGATTAATCAATGAAGTTCCAATTTGGTGCCAATCTGGATGAGCAAGAAGCGCTGAAAAAACATAGGAAAGTAAAAACACACTAAATACTAAGAATATCTTTTCAACGGACCTATAGGTTCCTTTTACAACCAGCAGCCATACTAAAATTACTGCAATTGGAACTGTTATATATTTTGAAAGATTAAATACCTGCAAACTTCCTGCAATACCAGCAAATTCAGTGGCCGTATTACCTATATCTGCTACTAATAGGCCTAGAAATATAAAGAATGTAATTTTTACACCAAAATTTTCCCTGATTAAATCAGCTAAACCCTTTTGAGTTACTATACCCATTCTTGCATTCATTTCTTGTACTACGAGCAATGCTATGAAGCAGGGAATCAATGTCCAAAGTAAAAGATATCCATAATGAGCTCCGGCTACTGAGTAGGCTGAAATACCACCGGCATCATTATCTACGCTTCCAGTTATTAAGCCAGGACCCAAAACTGATAGAAACACCATGAAGCCTACAAGCCAAGATTTTTTATTTGTATTTGTTTTTTCTTTCATAGTATACCACCCTTAACTAACCTTTCTTTTGTTTTTAAGCAATTCATAAATAATATCATTTATTATGACATTGCCAAGTAACTTCATTTCATGATCCGTAACAGGAATAGCTACAAGATTATATTTTGAAACATTTTTTATTAAATCTTTAATACTATCTGTATCAAACATTGATTTAAATTTTTTGTTCATAATATCACCTATTTTGCTAGTTGGCTCAGAGATAATTAGGTCTCTTAGAGAAAGCGTTCCTATTAATTTTTCATTTTCATCTACTACATAAAGGCTGAACAATTCATCTTCTTCAGGTTTTAATATCCTTAGATTTTCAATTGCTTCATTTATGGTTTCCTTGTCTTTAAAGAATACGAAATCTGTGCTCATAAGACTTCCGACTTCTTTAGAATTATATCCTAACAATTCTCTAATATCGCCTGCAGCTTCTTTTTCCATGCTGTTTAGTAATTCTTCTACTTTTTCCACATTCATACCATCAAGTATGTCCGCAGCTTCATCCGCAGGCATATTTTCTAAGACGTCTGCAGCTTTATCTGCAGATAGACTTTCAATAAAACTAACTTGTGCATCTTCTTCCATTTGTTCTAAAACATCTGCAGCTTTTGCGTTATCTAATGAGGAAAAAATAGTAAGTCCCGTTTTAGAATCAAAGTCTTCAATAATATCAGCGAGATCTGATGGATGAAGAATGGATAGTGAATCATAGGTTTTCGATAGAACAATATTTTCATTAGAGGTTATAATAGCCTCTACATTATTCCATAACATTAGCCTAGCAGGGACCTTAAGACCTAACATCTTAAGTGGTTTTGCAATTCCAATTCTTCTTAGAAGACCATCTATGCCTATGTCTACCGCAACTACAGAAGCTCCTTTCTCTAAATATGATAGTGAAATATCATTTACACGAACTACTTTTCTCCCATTAACATCTATAATCTGTTGATCTAAAATATGCTTTCTTAAAAACAATGTATTAGGTGGGGTATATTCCTCTATTTTGTTACATACTAAAACATATTGTCTCTTTTGTTTTGTAATGGAAAAATATTTAAAATCGTAATCTTTGAGTCCATTATTAGTTTTTACTTTTGCAGTGGTGACATGAGGGCTTTTTAATTCATTTATAACACCAAGATCACTTAGTCTTCCAATAACTTTCATATCTGGTGTATATACTTTATTCCCTAAAATTCTGCTTAGATAAAAATTGTTTTTCATATTACATTCCTCCTTTTAGGAAGGGATGCAGTACCACCTATACGATAGTCTAATAGTGTGACATCCCTTCCAATATATTAAATTTTTTTCATGTTCGGGACCACTGTCCATTAAATAATCACACTCCTTAAAATCAAAATAAAAAAATCTCCCCACAACGAAGTGAAGAGATTAAAATGCGCGAAAAAAAGGCATAAAAAATATAGTTCATCTCCACTCGTTGAGTTTTAGCACTGTACAGCTTAGAGATTTGATACTCAGCTACGTTAAGTAAAACCTTAATCCGGTAATACCTGCTGACCCGTTGGCGTCTCTCGACATTTCTGGGCAGTAGCGTGTGTCTTATACAGTAACCTCACCTAACAAGAATATTAAATTGTAACATTCAATTAATATTATTCTTATAATATCATACTATGCGTCGAATCTAATATTGTCAATGTTTTTTATATTTTATTCACCTAAATGGTAGGTTGTTACATATCATATAATATAATAATTTTTAGAGGGGATTTAATGTACAATTTAAAGCCAGAAATTTTTGATTTTAAATCAGTCAAAGGCATTTCTATGAAACAGCTGGATGAACATTACAAATTGTATTCAGGGTACGTAAGTAAATTAAATGAAATTTGGAATACTCCTTATATACCAGGTAATTATACTGATAGCAATGCCACTTATTCCAAAATGCGTAGCTTAAAACTGGGTGAAACCTATTCACTTAATGGAGTAAAACTTCACAATCTTTATTTTGAAAACATGGTTGGAGGCAATAACGTTCCTTATGGCCCCCTTTATAATGCTATAATAAATCAGTTTTCTTCTTATGATGACTTTATCTCTTACCTTACAAATGTAGGTTTATCCATGAGGGGTTGGGTAATTCTTTCCTTTGATCTGCTTGATAACAGGCTACATTTAATAGGAAGTGATTCACATGATACTGGGGCTGTTTGGCTTTCTTATCCAATATTAATCATGGATGTTTATGAACATGCATATTTCATGGATTTTGGAACAGATAAAAGAAAATATATTTCTACATTTATTGAAAATATTAATTGGAAAGTTTTAAATGCTAGATTACAAAAATATGTTTCAACGACACAATTAATGGAAATGAACCAACATAGATATTATCCATATTTTTAACCGATAGTTTGTTATCTCAATAATTAAAAGTAAAAACACCTTTGGAGTTAATTAAAGGTGTTTTTACTTTTAATTAAAACATCGCCCATCTACTTGTATTAGCTTTAAGGGGAATCACGAAATGTGTCCCCTTAAAAATTATCATATTATTAAGTCACTGAGCTTTTTAGCAACTTCTTTTAGGTCTAACCCCTTAGTAAAAGCAAGACAGGTTCCAGAAGGATATCTTGTTTTTTCAATCCACCTTTCAGGCATCTGTGAAAATCCAAATTTAGCACCTAAAATTGCTCCTACTATGGCTCCAATGGTGTCTGCATCTCTGCCAAAGTTACCAGCAGCTACCACTCCAGATCTGAAGTTTTTATTTACAAGCTTAAGCACTCCAAAGGCCGCTGCTACTGCTTCTGGAACTGACGCTTTATAACTAGTCCATAATTCATCATGTAAAGGCATCCAAGCATCCATGAATTCACCCTTGGCATTATCTACAATTTCTAATGCCTTATTCATAGAATAATATAGCCATGAATCCACTGGGATTGACTTTAATGCAGCCTCAATTATTTCATCTATGGTGCCATCCACCATGGCAACAGACACTGCAACTGCTACCGCTTGTGCTCCCCAGATTCCTTCT
>Ga0209125_1001679_pt1 | contig 19539 bp, 25 predicted proteins | sample BarGraIncub1131A_FD_184503 | JGI IMG/M metagenome (GOLD analysis project Ga0209125, IMG submission 184503) | Arctic peat soil microbial communities from Barrow, Alaska - Barrow Graham LP Incubations 11-31A (SPAdes) (version 2) | ecosystem: Environmental > Terrestrial > Soil > Wetlands > Peat...
ATGGGTGGAAATAGCTTATGTAAAGAAATATATGATTGGTTCAATTATGCAGAAGATACCGCATCTGTTTCTGCCTTTGTTCAGCAAAGGCAGAAAATTTCATCTAAAGCTATGGAATATATTTTTATAAAACTGTTTCTATGAAGGGGCCATATCAATCACTGAGCGGCTCAAATTTTTATCTATTTCCCCTTACTGCCCATGCTTTCATATCTACTCACGCCCCTCGCTAACAAATTAACTTTCGCTACCCATTTATTTTATTGCTTAAACGTGATATAATGACGGCACCATCGTTTATTGGTACAGAAGCAGCCCACTTTACTTTTTCGCAAAGGTAGAGATGGGCTGTTTCTATTTAAGTTAATTTTCATAGTATATTTATCTAAAATTTAGTAATAGTACTCGTAACATATTTTTTTTCTTTTCTTTGAGCTCTTTTTTTATTCCCTCATACTATAAGCATTAATTACTATTTTATGGATAAACTAATATTGGGAGGTGATTTCGTGGATATCGTACATAAGCAAAGAATTTTCGCTAGTTCTAGAATCGTCGCTGATTCTGAAAAAGTCACTTCTGAGAGCTTGAAAGATCTTTCCACCGGAGAAGTGCCTGACAGTTGTAAACCTCAAAGACTTTAAGTAATAAAGGCGGCTGCTTTTACAGAGCAGCCATTTTTTTGCATTGCATTAATCCAGCATCTTAGCGATAGCTATCAATCCGCTCCACCACATCACTCATAATACAATCCACCCTCCCTATCAGTATTTTTCTGGATACCTCGCTGAATTTACATTCTTTTCGCCACGCCCTGATTTCTGCGACTTCAACATTGCAGGCATGGGCAATCTCATTATCCGTGTGACCCTTTCTATACGATCTCCATATTTTTTTATATTGCTGCTCCTCGGTAACTCCCTTTACAAACTCTTGGCAGGTCATATGTCGCTAAGCATTCATTTACAATTTATTACAAGGTTTTTTCTTGCTTTTGCCAAAGTATGATGACGAAGATAGGTGATAAAATTGTTGGGAATGACTGATGAACAGCTAATAGATTTTATTAAAAATGATATCTTTACAAATGCCCTCACACCTACTTTTAAACTTCTACTTCTATCCAACTCTTTACAAAATGCGCAGGAATAGACCTATCAAGTTTCCAAACTATGCTCATTTAAGAATTCACCCAGACTTAACTCCAAAAAGGCGCATACTTATCCCATAATCTCCGAGAATCCCACCAACAGTTGCTGGGCCACCAATGGCATTTGTCGTGCAATGTCCGTACGAAGATAATCTATATTCAGGTCGTGTATCCTCACTCGATCAAGGTTATCAGCGTCCTTAAAGTATCTAAGCAAAAGCCGAACTTCATCCCGAATATCTTCAGCAACCTTCTCCAGGGAGAAAGCTAGAGTATCATCGATAGCATGGCGTTCGATAAGTTCCTTAACAATACAAATTTCTTGATCTGGGAGCCTACTTAAAAGCCCCTGCTCGGTTGCCTTTTCATAACTGTCATAACCATGATAGTCGTCTTTACCATCATGTTCCCGCCCAATATCGTGGTAAACACTAGCATAGGCGAGAATTCGTGTTTGCTGATCGGATAGTTTATCTAGATAGGCCATCAGTAATGCGAGCAGCAATGTTCGTTGAACATGGCTCACTCCATGAATCCCATCAGGATTATGGTACAAAGTCGGCACAATAAGTGCATTATATTTGTGGTACCTTGCGAGCATCGTTGCACTTTGAAGAATCTGACGGATCATATCCAGTTCCAAGATCATACCTCCCTCTTCCCTCTATCGTCCCTCTTCATAACTAGGTAACCTTTGCTAATATTTTATTCAGTACCTTCCCAATTGGGTCATGAATCACCCATGTAGCTTTATCATCCAAATGGGTTGGTTCATTGTTGATAATGAGTAATCTAGCGCCATTTTGAGCGGCCCAGGACGGAAAGTAATTGGCTGGTGATACCGTAAGAGACGACCCAAGTACAACAAAAAAATCAGCATTTTTACTAACCTGCGTTGCTGTTGCCAATGCTTTCTCCGGCAGCGACTCGCCAAATAAGACTACGTCTGGCCTAACCAAGACCTTACAAGTCGGGCAGTGGCATTCATCACCGTAATGATACACCCCCTGACGATATTCTTCTTGCCAATGAGGCCGAGTGGGTAATAACATTCGACTATCATACACAGAGTGACAATCCATACAGCGAACCGTTCGTAGTGAGCCGTGGACTTCAATCACCTGCTCCGAGCCTGCTCGTTGATGTAACCCATCAACATTTTGCGTAATTATATTTTTGATATATCCCATGCGTTGGAGATCGGTTAACACTTGATGTCCTGGGTTAGGGCAAACTTCCCACAGTTTAGCAATCCGCCACTGATAAAAATGATAAAACTCGTCAGGCTGGATTCGCAGCGCCTCCAATGTGGCCAAGCTCTCCGGCCTTACTTTCCACAAACCCTGAGCTGAACGAAAGTCCGGTAGTCCTGACTCAGTGCTCATGCCCGCCCCACTAAATACTACTGGATGGGAAGCACTCATCCATACTTCAGCGATCTCAGCAATCATGGTCTTATTATCTAGATTGATCCTTTCCATGACATCCTCCCCTGTAACCACACTTTCTCTTTAAGCGTTTTTAATTCCACTAGGCACATGACCTGTTGGCACAAATTTAGCCGCATTCTGACAATAGGTCTGCTGATCATCAAAAAAGATATATTGCTTTTCTAATTTTACGTAAACCTTGTAAAGAAGTACTGATACATAAATCAAGGTCACTTTCATCTGTATATGTGTTATCGACATAAGAGCCAAACAAATATATTTTCTGTGGGTTTACGCTGTTTCTAATGGCAATAACCGCATTTTCCAATGTGTCTTTAGCGTTTACTTTCTGTTGTCCCATATCAGCACCCCCTTATATTTATATTTTATCACATTTCCATTGCCAATGTTCCTCCGTATTACTGCCACGTAACACACCCACTAATACAATCTCAGACGTTGCCTTGCGCCAGTCATGAAATTTATCTTGCACAGAATAGCTGATAACCCCATCCGCCCTCTCATTAGCAGATGCGGACTCCGTCCTTATAGACATCAACGGACTAACGTCCTCACAAAACCTCGGCGGGCGGGTCGTTTCCCCGGACTTATGTGCATATTATGATTTTGCTATCGGCATCTTCCAGTTGCTCCATTAGGATATAGTGGACATACATGTCATACTAAAGACCAGCTTGTGCAACATGCAAGCTGGTCTTTTAACGGGAGAAATTTTTCAATATTCTGTAGCTATATGGTTAAGGATTTACGGCAATTCCGATTGGTACTGAGCCCACTGTAACAGTGGCGATAATAGCGTTAGAAAGTCCATCAATGATTGAGATGCTATTACTGTTAAGATTACCCACAAAGATTTCGTTTGTTAAAGGATTTATACCGACTCCACCTGGGTTTAAACCTACTGCAACAGTGGCAATAACAGTATTAGTATTTCCGTCGATGACCGAGACATTGTCAGTACCTTGATTTGCAACGTAAATTCGGTTGGTGATCAGATTGACACCGACTTGTGCTGGAAACAAACCTGCAGGAATGGTGGCAATGACCGTATTGGACGATCCACTAATAAGCGAAATATCGTTACTGCCATCATTTGCTACATAGATTGCATTGGTTAAAGGATTTATACCTACTCCGATTGGCTCTGAACCTACCGTAACGGTGCCAACAACAGTATTGGTATATCCGTCAATGACCGAGAGATTATCACTATCAATATTTGTAACATAAATCCGATTGGTTATTGGATTCACGCCGACATCGATTGGACCGATACCTACTGCAATGATAGCGATAACAGTATTGGTGTTTCCGTCAATAACCGAAACATTATCACTCGATCCATTTGCAACGTAAATCCGATTGGTTATCGTATTCACACCAACTCCGAATGGACGATTTCCTACTGATACAGTGGCGATAACAGTATTGGTATTTCCGTCAATAACTGAAACATTATCACTCGATCCATTTGCAATATAAATTCGGTTGGTTGTCGGATTTATACCTGCAACATTCGGATTTACCCCTACTAAGATAGTGGCGATGACAGTATTAGTATTTCCGTTAATGACTGACACATTGTCAGAAAATCTATTGGCAACGTAAATTCGGTTTACTGAAACTGGTATTAATGTGCCAGTAGGACATATTGGACATACAGGTGTGCATCCGCAGCTACCTAGGACTCCAGAACTGGATGTAATGGTATTGGCCCGGTCATCAGTTCCTGTAGCCTCTACATTATTTATTGAAAGCTTATCATCAAAAGACATAATCATAGTACCCCCCTCAAAAAAATGGTATGTAATATAATATGTAATCTTAATAACATTGTGTCGACATATCTCATTGAAGAGGGTTCTGGTGCAAACAGCCAGGATTTATCTTCGATACCGATAGAGTACATACTTAGAAAATAAGACCCATGAAATGAAGCCTACAGCTAGAGAAAGAACTGCGGCTCTATTGGTACTCAGAAAAAAGGCTCATGTGATCTGGGGGACGGCGAGGACACCTGATCAGCAGAATGGTGAATTTATTGAGAAAAAGGCTATCACCTTTGATTATTACGGTCAATTATAGCTTAACAATAAGAAGACATCCCTGCAAGCGAACACCACCAATAAATACTGTTCACTATTTGATAATCACATTAAAAAAGTCATCGGCAGCATCAAGATTCAGGAGTTGACTCGGCAAAACATACAGAAGCTTATAAATGATAGTAACTTACCACCTAAATACCTAGCAGAAATTTACATGATTATAAAAATTTTCCTCAACCTCGCAGTTGAAGATAATGTGATCAAAAAAAATGTATGTAGTAAGATAAGCCTTGTATTTACTGGTGGAGATAAACGGGATCGAACCGTCGACCTCTTGCATGCCATTCTAGTAGTATCACCTAGTTTACAATAATTTAAGATTGCAAGACAGTCCACAAGCCCTTATATATAAAGGCTTCATGAAAATTATCAGCTATTATACTTTTTCCCATTTGTGCAGGATTAAGCAGTATTTTGTCCCAGATATCACACGGCAAGGGACACTTTAAGGGACAACTTTTCACACTCAAAGTACTGGTATTACTACATCTATTAAATTCATAAGGGACCAACCATATTGTCCCTTACATTGATTTGATATTATGTATATCCTATTGCCATCATATCACCACATGTAAAGATATTGAGTCTGTGTGTTACTTTTATTTGTGGTGGCACTACCCTTGCGATTATAAATAAAACCCCTTATAGCCCAAATACGGACGTCATAAATCAAAAAGAGACAAATTGAATTGACTTATCCCCGCACTCTCTCTTCTACCCTTACATAGTTGGTATAAATTAAACCCAAGTAACCTGCATCCTCATGCATAAGCTTGATCAAATATATTGTGCCCGTCAATCATCTTTTTGAACTGAGCACCGCAATATTCACGTCCTCGCTTTTTCAACATATTTGTCGTATAGGTGAACTCGTCCAGCTAAAGCTGGGTACCAATACGTAAATCAACCGCCCTACCCCATAAACTATCATACCTACAGCCAATACTAATAAACACACTAATATCTGAGATAACATATACATATGAATTTATCCTAAAGCCCACCAATCCTTACTAGATCTGCCTACTTCTCGTTCTGCAGAAATAAGGAGACATACGCTGTCTTGGAGGGCTATAAGTACAATTCGTTATTTTATTTCCCTTTTAACTCTTCAAGAAATTGATCTACATAGGGAGACCAGGCACTCCTATTACCTGCGAAAGACCTATGTCCATCATCATTATACGGTGGCAACTCTACAAATGTCGCCTGCCCCCCGTTGCCAATATATGCTTTATACATGGCCTGTGCCAAATCTGGACGAAAATAGTGGTCATTGATGGAATACAGCCAGAGTGTTGGCATCCGAGATGTTTTTCCATATTGAGCCATGGAAGCAATCAGGTTATTTTCGTCTCTTACTAAGTCCGGTGCATATGATCCACGCCCGCCAGCAAAATTAATCACTCCTATTACTCCGTCAATGCCTAGTGAACCGGTAGCAGTTACCGAATGTCCCCCGGTGGACTGACCCAACAATATAATCCGTGTTTTATCAACATACGATTTATTTTTCATATAGTCGATGGCAGCCTTTAAATCCTTAGCAGCTTCTAAACCTGATTTAGTATAGTTCCTTGTACCATTGCCAAATAGCTGATTTTCTTCATATGAAGCCGTCGACACCCCAAAACCGCGCCTAACTACAAAGATAACAGCATAGCCTTTGTTTGCAAAATACTCACTCTGTGTTTTGAAATAAGTGGCAACATTGGTTTTAGCACGTTCTTCCGCATTGCGGGGAGTTCCATGGGTCATAACAATTAGCGGAAATGGTCCATCGCCTTCAGGTTTAGTTATCCTTGCATCGTCATGAAGAATCGAACTACCTACGTTTACTGGAATGCTAACGATTTCAGTCTCTAACTCTGCCGCATATACTTTAGGAGAAATAACTAATAAGAAAATAGTAGCAAATATAAATAATACACTTCTGGCCACTTTCTCACTACAAACGTAATTTCTGTTCATCATTCCAATACCTCCTGCGCTAAGATAGTACTCTATATAACGCACTAAGAAAATTCCATCTGTCTTGTTGTCAATCGTGGATGGGATATAGATTATTCACGACGAAATTGCTATGAAGAATACTTAAATCAATATACATATATTAACATACTAGCAGTAATAAGCACACTAATATCTGAAATAACATTATGTGCAATGCATACACCTGCCTTTATGGTTATTATTATTACCACAAAGGCAGGTGTTAATTATATATTCAGTTTTGTCTAGATTTCCAAAACTTGTAGCATCCGTAACCTACAAAAATAATTGCAAGAGGAATCCAAAACATATTGGCTACTTTAGTTCCTGTGTGCCATGCGAGGCTGTGGGCGAAGGTGTTTAGTAAGTTGTCCATCATGTTGTGCATTTTATGCTACCGCCTTTTAGAAATTTATCAGTCAATAAAAATGACATTCATTATTATACCATTACCTATGCGGATCTACCACCACTTTGTCTATACGCTCTTAGCCAAAACTACACTAGCAATAATATCACTCCGTAAGGGACATTTTGTAAGCGTCCAATAGGACGCTTACTAATCACCTAGCATGTTACTACTGATCTGCAATATCGCCATCTTACCCGATTGAGATATTGACACGTTGACTTTGTTACCACCTGCTGAGTATCAAAAGTAATCTGCTTTACTTGCAAAGTCTCCATGGCTAACTCCTGCTGGCAATGCAATTGTAAAATTATATCCGTTTGCTATACGTTTCTTAGCATGTACTTGTGGTCTACGCTTTTTCTCCCAGAGTACTTTTATTGTTTCGCTAACGGCTAAAGGTATTTCCAGACCGAACATAGGTAGAAATATCGACCTTACATCATTTTTAATTTCCTTAAATATATCCACCGTATCACCTCCGTATATTCGCCTTGCAATGATATAACATATGCTGATGGCACTATTTAATGCCTGTCCGACTCTGAATTTCTTATATATGCGCATGAAAATCCCCCTTTGAGTAAACTACTCAGAGGGGGATTCATAAAACAGCTCTGTAATTTTGTCCGTTTTGAGCTTCTTTAATATTTTCCACATTGAATCAGTGCCAGGCTGCCTACCTTTATTACTTTCCCACTCACTGTACAAACGCAAATTCACATCGTAAAACTCCGCACATTCTTTTTGGGTAATACTTCGCCCTTCATCTACGGATCTTTGTAATCGGATCATTTTTAATTTATTTTTAAGCATATTTCACCGCCATTAGAATATGATATGGATTACTTCCATTCATTCTCATAAAATTCCTGCCTACAAAAAAAATAGCCACCCGAAGGCAGCTATCACTCCCAGCTATTGTGCTGGGTTATTTTTTATTTGCAAAAATTGCAGGTATATGGAGAATATTAGAGAATAACATTAATATTTAGAAGATTCTGTTTAAAAAAACAATATCTAAGGGAGGTATTCGTGTGTCATTAATCAAATGGGATGCAAAATTTAGTGTTGGTTTGGCTGAAATTGACGAAGAACATAAAAAGTTATTTGCAATGATAAATTCTTTACATGAAGCTATGAGATCCGGAAAGGGAATAGAAATACTTGCAGAGATTCTTGATGAAGCCACTAGCTATACTTTAAAGCATTTTGCGCATGAAGAAAAATTGATGATCAAGTATCAATATGCGGGGTATAAAATGCATAAAGTAGCGCACTGTGAATTTATTGATACAGTTACAGAACTCAGAAAACAGCATGATCTTAAAAAGCTCTCGGCATTGAAATTACTACAAGCTTTGCAAGCTTGGTTGATAAATCATATTAACGATATTGATAAGCTGTATAGCCCAGTTTTAATCAAAGCCATTAATAAGTAGCCTTCTTCCGGCAGCTATCATAATACCGTATATGCACCTGGCGTAATGCTGGGTGTATATTTTTTTGCAAATATTTCAGGAATATAATGTAATTTAAAAGAATAGTACCTATTTAATCACAAGGGGGTCTTTAAATGCTGAAAAAAGGCTATCTTTATTTAAAAAATGATATAGAAAACGAAAAAATGTATTTTAAATTACTGATATTATTATTATTTTACTTTGGAGCGAGCTTTGTCTTTTATATCTTACGCAGCCACTGGATGAGATTTATTCATATTTGGTAGAGTCTAGCTCTATTCCCATTGTAGCAATTTCAATATTCTTATCGGCAATATTTCTGCTTTTATTTATTATTACCTTTTTTTGCGCTGGGGAATTAATTCATAGAACTAAAAAGCAAATAGCACACAATAAATTACTGAAATCGCCAAAAGGATGGATCTTAGTAGATTCGCTAATTGGAATAGTTATTTTAAGCACTGCCGTAATAGCCTTATTAGCAGCCTTTACCCAGGCCACTAAAGGTACTGTTGCATCTACCAATCGCACCCAAGCAACCTATTTAGCACAACAAGCGTTAGAGAACTTAAAAGCACAAGATGGTAAAAGTGTTATTGATACGACGATAGTGCCGCAAGTGCCACCATTGGATAAGTATACTATAGTAATCGATACCCCACCCGTCGATGCAATTACGTCAGATACTGATCAGTTAGGCACCTATTTGAAACCATACAGGGTAACAGTCAGTTGGTCAGATACATCCGGTGGGCCTGCAGGTAAGAATGTTACAATTGTGGGGTACTGCTATGTCAATCCGTAAAATGCAAAACCAATCGGGTATTAGTTTAGTAGAAGTTATCATAGGTATGGCTATAATGCTTATAATTATGGCTCCCATTTCTAATAGCTTAAATGCTAGTATTAAATCGTATCAATATAACATGGCGCAAAATCAAAACATCACATCTACTCGTGACTGTCTAAATACTATCGCGGATGAACTTAGATATGCCACGGCAATTTCTGTTTTATCCAGCACTGGCTCCACCTTGCCGGGTACGCAAATTTCTTATACAGTAGGGACTCAATCACGTACTATTGATACTGTTATCGACACTCCAGCAACTAGCAATACCCTGGTAATAGCTTACGACGGGGCTGTTCAAAAACAAATAGCACTAAGTAATTTGCAATCTATTACATTTACGCGTAATACAATCACTAGAGAAAAACTAACTATTTCAGTTCAATTAAATAATGCATCTTACGCAAATAGCCCAACTATGACATCATCAACTAACGTTATTATGCAGAATATGTAAAGGAATTGATATTAGATGAAACAATGCTTACAAAATCAAAAGGGATCGGCAATGGTATTAGCGCTTTTAACGATGGTATTGTTAACTATTACACTCTCAGGACTAATGCCATTCGTTAATTCGCAAGTGTTATTTTAGTCTAAAAATAATGATGTTATTGAGGCCCAATACGCGGCTGAAGCTGGCGCAAAAAGAGCAATCGTTGGCATTGAGAAGAGCAGGACCGATTGCTCTTGGGCACTTGGTAATCATTCGAATCCCGTAACAGATGAAATGACAGCAACTAAATATTATACTACAAACATTTCTCCTCCAATATCAGATGGTTCAGCGCCAGTTAGTAGCACTACATATACGATCACCTCAAACGGATATATAAACGGTGTACACAAAAAGGTTATCGCTGTAGTAAAGCCAAGCGGGGGGGATATTCAGTTAGGCATCATTTTCAAATGGAGCATTTGACGCTAATGGCTCAATAAGAATAACAGGAAATGTTGCTTCAAATACAAGTGTCAACTTAAATTGGTCACCTGGATCAATATCAGGATCTGTATATGCGCCAACCGGAAAAATTTTACAAAAGAGATACAACATATGATAAAAATAATACCAAAATTGCCTCCGGGTATGGATTTATCTGTGACCAAGGACTAATAGATATTGCAAAACTAACCCCGACTATACCTAGTAACCCTACAGTTTTTTTTAAAGCAGGATCCGGACTAACGACAGCTTGGACTTAAGGACAATGGGGAGGTCATGTATATCCATTAGTGAAACCTATTTATTATTATGATGGGAATTATGATTTCAACGGACACTCTTTTACAATACCACCTGGTGAATCCGTAATAATATATGTTAATGGATCATTTAAATTTAACTATGGATCTACAATTACAGGTGGAAATTTGACCATACACGCAAGAGATGGGATTGATTTTACTGGTGAATATATCCAAGCGGACACCAAGATATATCGGCAAAAACCTCTACCTCTACGCCTTAGACTTATTCCTGCAATCCCATAACGCTTTAACAATGCAACAAGCCAGCGTACCCACAGCAATACCTGCCGTCTATAAACATAACAGATGAAATCCTCTTCCATAAAATTAACCACCCGCTTTTTGGTATAGTGTTACCAGTTTTGCGGGTGGCTATAAACTTATCGTAGTTTACATACTACTCAACGAATCTTTGATAGTACTTAATACGTCAGCATTGTCTGATCAGGAACTATTGACAAACAGGGTAGGCGTAGTTATACCCTATTTTTGTTTATTTAAATAAGTTAGCTTATGGACTCCAAGATGATCTTTTAAAGCTTCCTGTAGTAATCGTGAGTAGTTTACTTTTCTTTCTTCCGCGAGATCGCTCAGCCATTGCGGGATAGTGAGTGTTTTTTTAACTGCCTTATTTGCCATTTCATCTCGAACCATTGGCATCCATACCTCGATAATCCGTCTTCTGGAATCTCTATTTTATTTGGTGGTGTTGGTTCTGGATATCATCACCGTCGACTTCCATTCCATAAAGATGTAATTCTAGGGCATCTTTAGCCATATATAAAGATTCTTCGATTGTTTCACCACTTGTTATGCTACCTGGTAAGTCGGGAAATGTGATGCAATAACCATGCTCATCGCCAGGTTCAAAAATAGCGGGGTATATATATTTATCCATTAATACAAATCCTCCCTTGCGAGGCTATCTAAGCCCCGCTTGTCTCAATATTGGGTTTATTACTTTAGTATCAAGGTCTTTTTTAGGATGTTGTATAGTGGTCAATCCTTTTTTTGTTGGATGTCTAAGTTGATAATGATCACCTTTTGTTCTAACTATGTACCAACCATCATCCGTTACTATTTTAAGTATTTCTTTTGATGAATAACCTTTCACATTGTTTTGTCCACCTCCTTATCCACATTATAGGACGTGTTAAAGCACGTGTAAATAGGTGAACTTGTGTATTATTGCATATATTTAAACTATTTTTGGTCAAATAAAAAAGCCCGCCTACCCGAAGGTCGACGGTTAAACCATAATTACTTAAATTTGGAATTTACTAACCGCTTCGCGTAAATTCATTGCTAAATGAGCTAACGCTTGACTAGATGAGGCGATTTCTTCCATTGTGGCTGATTGTTCTTCCGTCGCAGCCGATACTGTCTGTGCTTCTCCTGACGCCTGCTTGCTGAGCCCATCGATTTGTTTTACAGATGATACAATTTGCTGACTACCACTTTCCATTTGCTGAATGGCAGTAGAAATTTCCTGTACTTGGTTAGATACTTCCGTCGTCAAAACCACGATTTCTCTAAATGCACGGCCTGCGGTATTCACAACCTCTGTCCCTATTTTAACCTCACGGGTGCCTTCACTCATAGCTACAACGGCTTTATCCGTGTCCCCTTGAATTTCATTGATTAATGTCGCTATTTTTTTTGCTGCATCGTGTGATTGTTCCGCAAGCTTGCGAACTTCATCTGCTACGACGGCAAACCCTCTTCCTTGCTCGCCAGCTCTTGCAGCCTCAATGGCAGCGTTAAGGGCCAGTAGGTTTGTTTGTCCAGCAATCCCGGAGATAGTATCTACAATTTGTCCAATTTCCTTGGAGCGTTCGCCCAGTTTTGTAACTACTTGTGCAGAATTATTGACAGTCTGCTCAATGTTGGTCATTTGCTTGACAGCCGTTTCGACGGACTTGTCGCCTTCTTTCGCTTTTGCAGCAGCTTGGGCTGATTTACCAGCTACCAGATCAGTATTTTTACCCACTTGTTCTATACCTGCTGACATTTGCTCTACTACTGCCGATGTCTCATTAATAACATGAACTTGTTTTTCCGCACCGACTGCCACTTCGCTGATTGATTCCGCTACTTGGTTTGCTGCCTGAGCTGATTGTTGAGCGTTAGCAGTCAGTTCCTCTGAAGATGCTGCCACTTGCTCGGCAGATTCATTAACTTGTTTAAAAGTTATACGAAGGCTATCTCGCATGTTTGCTAAAGCATCCGCTAATTGACCAATTTCATCTTTTCGAACAAGTTTACGTGGTTTATCGCGAAAATCCCCGGCTGCGAATTCTTTACAAACTAATACCATTGTGTTTAGAGGTCTTGTTATGATTTTAGTTATGTACCATCCACTCAGCACTAATACAATGAAGAATATTCCAATTATACTAATCACAATATTTTTTGATTTTTCGAATGATATTTTACTATCAACATGCAGTGCTTTCGACTTACTAATATTATACTTTGAAAGCTCAATACATTTATTATTAGTTTCATCTAATAGTGATTCTACTGTAGCCACATATAATGCGTATGCTTCAGCATTTTTATTTTGCAGTGCCAATTCAATCACTGGTTGCCTGGCGGTGCGATATTTTACGATAGCTGTTTTTATTTCATTCAATTGCATCTCTGATTTTTCATCTAGATTAATTTTTTCAAGTTCTGTCAAATTATCATTAAAAGCTTTTACACGTTCATCAATAGTTTTTTTCAGTTCATTATTTCTTTTATCATCTGTTGTGAGCATTAGTTCAAGTACTGCACCATTAACCTTATTAATATGAGCACGATTTTCATTTATAAGTGCGACTGGCAACAATTGATCCTCATACATGGAGTTATTATCTTCATTTGAATGCTGGAGATAATAATACCCTGTATACCCTATAACACCCATGGAAAGCAAGGCAATAACAATTAGTATACTTAATTTTAGGCTAATTCTCAAATCATTTAATAAATTCATTTAAATCTCCTCCATATTACATATTCTATTATCTGTTTCATTTCCTGGTTAATAGCAAATAATTTTCCCTTTCAATTTTTCTAACGATTTACTATCTGCTTTGTTTTTTAATCGCCTCCTATGTTGATTTTATTAATAATTGTTGTCAATAAATAATTCTTAATATAACTATCTATATTTCGACATAAAAATACAATTTCCTTTTTCATTTTCTATAAAATAGAAAAAAGCCACCCATTACGGACGGTTCTCAGTCAACACTATACACCTGGGGCACTTGGCCCTACGCTCAAGTAATCCTAGCTTAACCAACTCGGTTAAATGGTAGTGAGCTGTTTGGCTACTCTCATCCCTACACCTGCAGCTATTTTTCTGACGGTCGGTGGGTACTGGCGCGGATAATCACGGATCAAGTCGATGATTGCTTGTTGTCTTGGGGTCATGGTACCGCCTCCAAACTTATGTTTGGTTATATTTTACAATCAATATTGTTATTTGTAAATATACGGTTTTAACAAACAGAAAACCACCCTACTCAATTAAGAGCAATGTGGCTAAAATAAGATATAATATAAAAGAGATTCATGTTGTCTCGAATATTAACCAAGAAAGGATCATCACTAATGAAACGTAAAATTTTCTTTATTTTTTCAATTTTGGCAATACTGCTGACCAGCATCGCTTTTGCCGCCACGCCTATCATTACCGCCGATAAACAGTATTTCGATGTTGATTCCGGCCTGCATGTACTCAGCGGCAATGTGCATATTGAGCATAATGGCCGTATCATTACAGCTGGGGAAGCAAAAACCAACCTAGTTGATATTTGGGGTTCAGGCGGTGTCACCTTCACCCAAGACGACCTCTATTTTACTGGGAATACCGTCTACGCATTTTTCCCTAGTCATCAAGCTCAAATCAGCGATCGAGTGACTCTGTCATGCACAGGATTAAAAATTACTGCGGATAAAGTTGAGTTCAATTGGGATACCAAAATTGCAACATTCAGTGGTAATGTCAGCATACTACAAAATGGCAATTCATGGACCGCTGACAATGCTAATTACAATGTCGTAACTCACCTATTCGAGTAAATTTTAAATACGTGTTGGAATTTGAATTAAAATCAAAGAACCGCAACGCTCTGCGTTGTAAATCCCCCCCCTACCAAGTCGCAATGACGTGATAGGGGGTAACTGTATGGGAATAGAAGGCAGTTTAACTATTCGAGAAATTTGATAAGTTCAAGCAGGATACACTCTGTACTTATTCCGTAATTAAAATCATTGTAACATATTTTTTTCAACTTCTTTTGATGAAACTATATGTTTCTCAATAAAAAGACTACTAGCATACAAACGCTCAATTTTTCTTTCCATTTTTCCCAATAAAGGATTCATTTCTTCCAGTGAAAGTTCTAGTGAAGATTTCAACTACAATCCCCCTTTTAGTATGTATGAAATATAACTCTTTTTATATTTTAATACCCAATTATTAAAATTCTCTTTAGATAAACAGAAAAGCCGCCTCACTCAATTACGAGCAAGATGGCTAATTTATTGTGGCAACCTATTAAACTTATCCACCAATAACCCTATCATAGTACACCTATCACTATTAATCCGTATAAAATAATCAACATACATCCCTCCTACAGAAATTAAGACAACACATTATTCTATGCAGTTGGTGACAAGGTGATTCATATATATTTTTTAAAACTTCTGCTTGTTCAACCATTCGATCTATCCGATAATTGCCGGGAGGTGAACAAAAGTGCAACTTGCATCGTTGGGGGCCTGACCATTTATCATACCTCGCAGTTTTTCAACCAAAGACATTTTATAAAATTTATTGATTTGAATAGAATAATACCACAGATAGACCATTAATCTTCCACTCTGAAGATCACAAAAAATATTAAAAAAAATTTTAGGGGTAGCACTTTTTAGGATTTTTCCGATGTATATATTTGACTTTTTTGTAAAATTACTAAAAAGCGTATGGCCACTGCTATAAATATAAGACGGGGGGGTGTTTTTGGGCGCCTTGGGCCTAGTCCCCTCCCTAAAAAGTATAATCACACGCACAAATGATACATATATACGCCACACTGATTACACATACAAACTATCCAACCACACACATATGGTAGCTTGCAACGCAAATATGACGGCCAATACAGCCTAAATCCTAGAAGAATTAACTAATTTAGCAGTTTTTATGGATGATTTATCTTTTTCCCAGTTAGCCTCAATTGAGGCTAACTGCCTAGCTGTATTATTGTTTTGAGTAGATATTTTTCTTTCGGCAGCATCGTCCATAAAAATATGTTTAATCCTAGCACCTATCATTGCCAATAGACCGCCTTCTTGCAGCTATCCGATAGTGGGAAGTCCTTAGTTTTTGCCCGTCTTCGTTTCCTCGATTGATATACGATCTTGTCCCGCCACATCTTCAACTGTTAGCTTCAGTAGATCTGATATTCGCAAACCACTATTGATACCCAAGATAAACAGTAACCAATCCCTCAAATTACTCTCTCTCAGAAACCTTTTCATGTTTTCGATCTGTTTTTTATCTCGAATTGGCTGTACATACTCCATAATCAATCCTCCCTTTAATCCGCTTCTTTGATTACTATTATACATTATGTCAGATTGAACACACCTAGGAAAATAAAAATTTATTAATAAAGCCTGCGAAGCCATATGATACATGGGTTCATGGATTTCAGCGAATCTGACAAGATTACATTGTGTCAGATTCAGAAGGCTATTTGCCTATATATTAACCTCTAATTTAACCCTGATGACACAGATGCTCTCATTACCCCTAATACCGCTAGAGTGGGAAAAATGTCCCTCCATCCTAACTTCGCAACATATCACCAGAGCCTCCACACAGGCTGTCCTTACACATTTGCTGCCCCGTAATATTAACCCCTACCCAAAAGCGAATCGTCCTCAAAATCGATTTCTAGTTATCAATAGGGGATGTTTGCTTATCATTATTTAGGATTTTTTGATAGTTAGAAATAGTTATATATTTATAACTATTTTTTCTTATTCTCAATGCCATAAGTTAATATATTTGAGACTTCTTTCTATATAGGAGGATGATTTTATGAATGTTTGTTATCATTTGTTAGTTGACATGTACTACCATATAACCCATAATGATCCGTTTTTCAATGCCTTGATAGGGTTACCATACCATAGAAAAATATTGGCATAAAACACCTGCCAACATCCACCAATGCTGAAAAGCTCATCCGTAATAGTGGGTGTAATAATCAGTACAGGTAAATTTTAGACAAACTAGCTTGACACCACTAGTAGCAAAGGTCTGGATGTTTTTTCTATGTAGATGATTGCCGTAACCGACTTTTCCAGTTGTAATAGCAGAATAAACAGCTTTGCGGACTTTTCTATTTTTCCTGCAAAGGTGGGGCATGATAATACGTGATTTTCCCGTGTTTAAGTTAACATTGAGCAGAAGACTTAATAGTTAAGATAATATAGACATCCACAAATTTAGCAATGACGCGACTTTGTGGGTGTTTTGTATTTTCAAGGATATGCTTTTTTATCGTGTTTACCTATGGATAAAATGGGGAATCCGCTCCTGTATTCGTATAATGAATATATTCTATCTCTTGTAAAGAATAATATATATTTAATGTAAAATAATGTGTATTTTAAAAGGATTTGCAAATTTTCTGCCCAAATATGAACAAATAACAATATATTAGGAGTTGATTATCTTGCGTTGGTTTCATAATCTGAATTTTGCACCAAAAATAATTGCACTTATCTCCTTAATGGCTATCTTTCTCGGTACTGTAGGATTTATTGGTTATAGTTATACAGTCCAAATGAGCAATGACATGAATAATATGTATACAAATAGTCTTCTATCAGTCCAATGGCTTAACGAAGCTCGCGCACATATAAGGGTAGGAGAGGTGGATACTTTAGACTTAATTAACCCAGCGAATACCGATAGGGCTAAAGAACAAAAAGATATAGCCGAAATTAAAGAAAGGGCTGGTAAGATAGATGAGATATTGAATAATTATAAACAAACACCGCTTGATAACTTTGAGAAAGAAAGAATTCCATTTTATGAAGAGGAATTAAAAAGTTATCGCGTTGAGCGGCAAAAAGCAATTGATATGGCACTAGCTGGACAAAAAATAGAAGCTTATAAATACTTTACTTCACAAGTTGTGTCCCATCTTCATAAAGCTAACGATATTTTGATTGAGCTGGCAGAATTCAATTCTAAACAGGCTAAACAGACTAATGAGAACGGAAAAGCCGATTCTAGTCATGCTACTCATATGATAATAACCATTTCTTTAATTGCTATAATAAGTGCTTTTGTAGCTGGTATCTGGTTTGCACGTTTTAATGCGAAAAGGCTTGTCAATCTTTCCTCTAGATTACATGAACTATCAAATGGAAACCTAGCTCTGCCAGAATTTACAATTCTGGCAGACGATGAGATTGGTCAAATTGGGAATAGCTTAAATTTAATGGTAAGTAATCTTCGTGAACTCATTAAGCAAGTTGCCAATTCAGCCGAGCAAATAGCGGCTTCTTCTGAGGAATTGACAGCGGGTGCTGAACAATCTGCCCAAGCATCCAATCAAGTGGCCTCTACTATTTCAGAAGTGGCTATGGGCGCAGAACGGCAAAAGGCATCTATAGGAGAAACTTCCGCTGTAATTGAGCAAATTTCAATAGGAATCCAACAAGTAGCGGTTAATACTAATAATGTTGCTTCAACGATTGATAAAACCGCTAATGCATCAGCCCAAGGCGGTAAAGCCATAGATGATGCGGTTAACCAGATGAATAATATACAAAAAACAGTTACAACGTCAGCAAAAGTCGTTACGAAGCTCGGTGAAAGTTCTAAAGAAATTGGCAGTATTGTGGACACTATCGCAGGAATTGCGGGACAAACAAATCTCCTTGCGTTAAATGCGGCCATTGAAGCGGCTAGGGCTGGAGAGCAAGGTCGGGGATTTGCTGTAGTAGCTGAAGAAGTAAGGAAACTTGCTGAACAATCACAGGAAGCCGCGAAGAAGATTGCTTTATTGATACATGAAATACAAGGCGATACTGACAAAGCTGTTGTTGCCATGAAAGCGGGTACGCATGAAGCTGAGATTGGAACAGAAGTTGTCACTTCTGCTGGTAGTTCTTTTAAGCAAATAGCAGAATTAATCACGCAAGTATCTAATCAGGTTAACGAAATATCGTCGGCTACTCAACAGATGGCAAGTGGTAGTAAGCAAATAGTAGATTCTATTACCAACATTAGTGAAATAAGTAAAGATGCAGTAGGACAAGCTCAAAGTGTTTCGGCGGCTACTGAAGGACAGTCTGCGTCTATGGAAGAAATAGCCGCATCTAGTCGAAGTCTTGCTACAATGGCTGAAGAACTTCAAGTTGCGGTTAGTAAATTTAAAATATAGATGATGTTTGATGGGAAAAATTGTTGATGTGAAATTAAGTGAAGTAGAGATAGAAGGACTAGAAGAACTTTTACGTCAAGTGCCAAAAAAATAGTGGAACTCGTTGATATCATTGTATTGTCTAATGGTGATGCTGTACTTTAATCTGTACCCTTAGTCAAGGACAATTTTAAAAAAGACTATGTAATATTAAGAAGATGATTTCTGTACTGAACGAGAGTGCGGAAAATTTTGTGTAACTAGGTTTGAAAGATCTTCCTTTATGGCAAGAATAGTAATAATACTATTAAAGTCAGAAAGGAAGTTTTTTTATGTCAATGATACCCCAAGAAGTCATCAGAGAGCTTATTAAGAACGAAAAATTTAATAATACGTCAGACGTGATGGAAGCAATAAA
>Ga0209125_1001681_pt1 | contig 19524 bp, 16 predicted proteins | sample BarGraIncub1131A_FD_184503 | JGI IMG/M metagenome (GOLD analysis project Ga0209125, IMG submission 184503) | Arctic peat soil microbial communities from Barrow, Alaska - Barrow Graham LP Incubations 11-31A (SPAdes) (version 2) | ecosystem: Environmental > Terrestrial > Soil > Wetlands > Peat...
GGTTTACTGCCGCGTCAGCGGCTTACTTGAACGTCGGTTATACCCATTCAACACCCCTGAATCATGGCATTTCCATCCAGAACAGGTTTTTTCCGCCTTCGCGGGTTATACCCATTCGACGATGCTCCGCTCGCCACTGTATACGCTGGTAACCCGTGCCGGGTACCTGCCAGCGGACCGGGCAGGCTTGGTATGCAAGTTGCTAACATTGTTTTAGATGAATGCGGAACAGCGCACCAGCTGATTGCGAGAAACGGCCAGGCCTATCGGGCCTAACCGACGGTAAAACATAAGAAATTTTGTTTTGAGATCAAAGGAGATGTGCATGAACGGGAAAAAGTTATACCAGCACCTGTACCTGCAGGTACTGACGGCAATCGCCATCGGCATAGCGCTCGGCAATTTCTACCCGGATATGGGCGTAGCCATGAAACCGCTCGGCGACGGCTTCATCAAACTGATCAAGATGATCATAACTCCGGTCATCTTCTGCACCGTGGTCACCGGCATCGCCGGCATGGACGACATGAAGAAGGTCGGCCGGGTCGGGGCCAAGGCGCTGCTCTACTTCGAGATCGTCTCCACCGTTGCCTTGGGCATCGGCCTCACCGTGGTGAGCCTGGTTCAGCCGGGCGCCGGTTTCAACGCGGACGTCTCCAAGATCGACACCAAGGCGATCGCCGCCATCACCACCCAGGCGAAGGCGCACAGTACCGTTGATTTCCTGATGAACATCATTCCCTCCACTGTGGTGGACGCCTTCGCCCAGGGGAACATCCTCCAGGTGCTGCTGTTCGCCCTGATGTTCGGCTTCGCGCTCTCGGCCATGGGCGAGAAAGGGAAGCCGGTGTACCGCTTCATCGACACGACCTCCCACGCCTTCTTCGGGGTGGTCAACATCATCATGAAGGCCGCGCCGATCGGCGCCTTTGGCGCTATGGCCTTCACCATCGGCAAGTTCGGGGTCGGCTCGCTCTCCAAACTCGGCCTGTTCATGGGGTGCTTCTACCTGACCTGCCTGCTCTTCGTCATCGTGGTCCTCGGTACCATCGCCAGGTTCTGCGGCTTCAACATCTTCAAGTTCATAGGCTACATCAAGGAAGAACTCCTCATCGTGCTGGGCACCTCGTCCTCCGAGTCGGCGCTGCCTCGCTTGATGGTCAAGATGGAGAACCTCGGCTGCAACAAATCGGTGGTCGGCCTGGTCATCCCGACCGGGTATTCCTTCAACCTGGACGGGACCTCCATCTATCTCACCATGGCGGCGATCTTCGTGGCGCAAGCGACCAATACGCCGCTTAGCATCGGCCAGACCATCACCATCCTCGCCGTCCTGCTGCTCACCTCGAAGGGCGCGGCCGGCGTGACCGGCAGCGGTTTCGTCACCCTCGCCGCCACCTTCACCGCGATCCCCACCATCCCGGTGGCAGGGCTTGCCCTCATCCTCGGCATCGACCGCTTCATGTCCGAGGCGCGGGCGCTCACCAACCTGGTCGGCAACGGGGTGGCGACCATCGTGGTCTCGCGCTGGGAGAATGAACTCGACGTCGAAAAAATGCACAGGGTCCTCAACAACGAGACGGAAATAGAGGCCGATGAGCCAGAACTGGCAATGGAACCGCTAGCTTAGAGAGTCTCCCGGGACGCCCTGGCACCCGAACAGTCCGCCGCCCTGGTCAGGGAGGCGAACTGTTTTATTTCCAACCTAGCTTGGGAGCGACGGCGTAGGAAAGTGCGACATGAGCCAAACCAGGAAACAATAATTGTTCTATTTTAGGCCCACCCTAGCGCCACGGGGTGGGCCTAAATCTTAATAATGCAACCCTCAGCTACTAAAACGAGCAGAAGCTCGTCCCTCCAAAGTCCAGAATAGAACACAAGCCACCCAATCAGCATTATTTCCCTGCCGTTTCCGCCACTAGCTTTATTTATCAGGCAGTTGCAAGTTCATGCAGTTTTAGAACAACGGACCACAGTGGTTTATGATCGATATCCTTCCCAAAGCAGCCCAGGTAATCCTATTCTTCAAGACACTTATGGGCGGAATCCCCACCTCAACCAGCCGATCGCGTGTTTGGCGCCACTGCAAACCTGGCGGGTTTGACAGTGAAGCATTCCCCGGCGTCTCTTAAGGAGACCTAAACAGTCTGGACGCGGCGTCTATGCCATCCCCGGATGGACGATTGACAGCAGTGCAATCAGCGGTAGTGTTAATTGCCAAAAAAACCACGGGCATTGCCACAATCGATTGCGACATAAGAAATGACGGGACCATGGGCCGTGGAGAAACACCCTGGGTCTGGCCCGGGAAGTGAACTGCAAAGTGGGAATTCAACTCTAGAGAACTGCGGCATCGGTAAAAAATCCATTCACCGGAACAGGAGATCATGATGAACATCCATGAATACCAGGCCAAGGAGATTCTGAACGCGTTCGGCATTCCCATCCCGCGCGGCAGAGTGGCACTGACGGCCGACCAGGTGGAACGCGCCGCCAAGGAAATGGGGGGGCGCTGCATGGTAAAGGCCCAGATCTACGCGGGCGGCCGCGGCAAGGCTGGGGGCGTTAAGCTGGTGCACCACCCGGAGCAGGCCCAAAACCTCGCCAAGGAGCTGTTCGGAAAGTCGCTGGTCACCCCGCAGACCGGCCCCGAGGGACTGCGGGTCCGGCGCATACTTGTCGAGGAGGCGGTCGACATCTCCCGTGAGTTTTACCTCTCCATAACCCTTGACCGCAGCTCCTCGCGCTACATCCTGATCGCCTCCGCCGAGGGTGGAATGGACATCGAGGAGGTGGCAGCGAAGTCCCCGGAAAAGATTCACACCCTCACCATCGACCCGTTCACCGGGCTGAGGACCTACCAAGCGCGCCATATCGCCCTGCAGCTCGGGCTTAACGGCGGCATCTGCGAAGACTGCGTGACCCTCATCATGAACCTGTACCGCGTCTGCCTGGAGAAGGACTGCACCCTGGTGGAGATCAACCCGCTGGTGGTCACCCAGACCGGATGGCTCATGGCGATGGACGCGAAGATCACCTTCGACGACAACGCCATCTTCCGGCACCGGGAATACCCCGACATGGTGGACTACTCGCAGCTCGACCCGCTGGAAATAAACGCGGGGAAATACGACCTCGCCTACATCAAGCTGACCGGCTCCATCGGCTGCCTGGTGAACGGCGCGGGGCTCGCCATGGCGACCCTGGACGTGCTGCAGGAGTTCGGCGGCGAGCCCGCCAACTTCCTGGACGTAGGCGGCGGTGCGACGCGGGAGAAGGTGGCCGAGGCGTTCAAGATCATCCTGCAGGACAGCGACGTAAAGGGGATCTTTGTCAACATCTTCGGCGGCATCATGCGCTGCGACGTGATCGCCCACGGCATCATCGAGGCGGCGAGCGAGGTGCAGTGCACCCTGCCGATCGTGGTCCGGATGGACGGCAGCCAGGTGGAGGAGGGGAAGCGGCTCCTGACCGAAAGCGGGCTGAACGTCCAGTGCGGCGACAACCTGGGGGACGCCGCGGCGAAAATCGTCAGCATGCTGGGTAACGGCGCTTAAGACGCGAAACGGGAGATTTTCATGTCCATACTGATCAACAAGAAATCGAGAATCGTCGTACAGGGGATCACCGGCCGCAGCGGTCTGTTCCACACGCAGCAATGCCGGGAATACGGCAGCAACATCGTCGCAGGCGTCACTCCCGGCAAGGGCGGCATCCATATCGAGGGGATCCCGGTCTTCAACACGGTCGCCGAGGCGGTCAAGTACACCGAGGCGAACGTTGCCATGATCTTCGTGCCGCCGCCGGGCGCCGCCGACGCCATCCTCGAGGCGGAAGCCGCCGGCCTGGATCTCGCCGTCTGCATCACCGAGGGTATCCCGGTGCGGGACATGGTCCCGGTGAAGGCGATCATCGCCCGGAGCAAGATGCTCCTGGTCGGACCTAACTGCCCCGGCGTCATCACCCCCGGGGAGTGCAAGATCGGCATCATGCCGGGGCATATCCACAAACCGGGCAAGATAGGGGTGGTGTCGCGCAGCGGCACGCTCACCTACGAGGCGGTGAAACAGCTGACCGACGGGGGGTTGGGCCAGTCGACCTGCGTCGGTATCGGAGGAGACCCGATCATCGGGATGAACTTCATCGACGTGCTGCGGCTCTTTAACGAGGACCCCGATACCGAGGGGGTCTTCATGATCGGCGAGATCGGCGGCGCGGCCGAGGAAGAGGCGGCCTGCTGGATCAAGGAGCATATGAAGAAGCCGGTGGCGGCCTTCATCGCAGGCGTCACGGCGCCCCCGGGGAAAAGAATGGGACACGCGGGGGCCATCATCACCGGCGGCAAAGGAAAGGCGGAGGACAAGATCCGCACCCTTACCGAGTGCGGGGTGACCGTCGCCACGAGCCCCACCAAGATGGGCGAGGCGATGCAGGCGGCGCTCGCCTCCTCGGGAGGCAAGAAGAAACGCTGACCGGCGGCCGCGTCCCCCTCAGGCAATGGAGCGGGGCCAGGAAGTCGGTGGAACTCCTGAAAAACGGGAGTCGTTCCAGCCCAATACGACTAAGGCCCTCCCGGATCCGGGAGGGCCTTTTTGTTGGAAGCGGGGCGAGATAGCGAGGCTCTATTCATCCTGGGAGAAGATCACCACGGTGTAGGGACCTATGCAGATTTCGCCGCAGCAGGGAAGCCCGTCGACCGCGTCGTCACGCGTTTCCACGTTCGGCGTGGCATGGTTGGCGAAATCCGGACCGTAGTTATAGGAGTCGCTGTTGAAGCGGGTCCTCCAGAGTCCCGGTCGCGGAAACCCGATTACATAACCGTCCCGGCTTTGAATGGTCAGGTTGACCACAACCACGACGCTGTCCCTGGGACCGCCTTCATCCCAGCGCTGGAAGGCGATGATCTTGGCCTGGTCGTCGACATGGTGGATCTGCAGGTTTTGACCGCACAACCCCCGCGCCACGCCGGACAGGTTGCGCCGCAGGGCGATCAGGTCCCGGTACATGCCGAGAATGCCCCCCTCATCCTTGGCCCGAGACCAGTCGATCGGGTCCTTGTCGTGAAACCAGCGGTCTTCCAGCAGTTCCTGGCCCTGGAAAAGCATCGGTACCCCCGGAGCCGTAAGCACCAGGGCCGCGCCGAGCGTGGAGCGCTTCTTGGAGAACCAGCTGTCCACCTTGCCGGGCCAGATCTCCTCCGGCACCCGTGCCCGCCCATTGGCGACCTCGTCGTGGGATTCGGTATAAATCACCCGTTCGAAGGCGTCCGTCTCGAAGCGATGCTCGATGGCCCGGCAGACCGCAGCGCTATCCCGAAAGGCATCGTCACGGGATATGACGGCTTGCCGGATGGGATGCACGAAATCGCTGTCCCATTGCGCGCTGAACCCGGCGCCGCCCCCTCCCGGGTCGACGTTCACCCAGGTGTTGTTCTTCAAATCCTCGGCGATGCTGATCTTGCCGGGACAGCGGTCCTGGATTTCTTCATTGATCCACTGCATCAGGCTCCACCCTTCGGGAATGTCATTGGCCGGATTCGAGTCGTTACCCTCGATATTCTTGATGTAGGTTATGGCGTCCCAGCGCAATCCGTCGGCGTGAAACTCCTCCAGCCACATCAGGGCGTGATCGCGCAGGTACTGGCGCACCTCGTCGCGGCCGTAATCGGGCCGGGTCTCGCCCCAGGGCGTGGTGGAGCGGCGATCGTTGTAGAAGTAAATCCCCCCCTTGCCGTTTTCGCTCCAGCCGTCGAACTGCCAAAGATCGAGATCAGAGGGGCCGAAGTGGTTGTAAACGACATCAATGATGATCGCGACCCCCTGCTGGTGCGCGGCCTTGACGAGCCGTTTCAAGGCATCCGGCCCGCCATAGACACCCTCGACGGCAAAGGGATGCGAAGGGTTATAGCCCCAGGAAAAATCCCCCGAGAACTCCATGATCGGCATCAGTTCCAAGGCATTGATGCCGAGTTTCACCAGGTAGGGCAATTTTTCGATGACGCTGTCCAGCGTGCCGGGGTGCCCCTTTTCCTTTACGTGGAAGGTTCCGACATGCATCTCGTAGATGACGAGCTCATTCCAGGAGGCGATTTTAAAGGCGTCGGGCCCCCAATCGAAGGCTTGCTGATCGTAAACAACCGCGTTCCCCTTTACGTTGGTTACCTTTCTGGCATAAGGATCGATGCGGGAAACAGTGCCGGCCGGCCCATGTATCAAGTAGCGGTACTCGTCGCCAGCTTTCGCCCCCGGCAGGTAGGTTGACCAGTAGCCGTTTTCCTCGCTAAAGAGAGGTGTCGAGGTCTCATTCCAACCATTGAAGCTGCCGATCAGCTGCACCTTGTCGGCATGAGGCGCCCAGACCCGGAAGGTTACCCCACCGGCATCGGGAATGGCCCCCATACCCGGACGTTTCGTTGCCGTGCTCGTTTTTTTTGTCATCGATTCCTCCCGGTTGGAAAAATGTTCGGCTGATTGGGCTGACCGCAGGAAGCCTAGCTCCCCGCCTGGATCCTCGCATTGATAAAGTGAAAAGGGCGCAGCAACCGCGCGCCCTTTTTACTCGAACCTGACCGCCATTGTCGGCACCACCCGCTAGCATGGGATTCAGAGCACCTTGCGCCCTTGTATGACGTTTATCAGCACCACGATAATGGCAATTACCAGCAAGATATGGATCAGTCCCCCCATGGTGTACGATGTGACCATACCCAAAAGCCAGAGCACTACCAGGATGACGCAGATTGTCCAGAGCATGATAACCTCCCAAGATTGAAAACGGTTGTCCTCGTCGCCAGCCACAACCGCGGCTGGCGACGGAAAGGATCTAATGCACCTGCCCTCCGGATCGTAGGTTCCCCATGGTAAGGCGAACTACTTAACGACGAGGTCGTTTTTCACCTCGACGACCCCGGTCACGCCACTGGCGACATGGCCCGCCTTCTTGACATTCTGCGAGGAGTCGACAAACCCGCTCAACTGGACTACCCCCTTGTAGGTCTTCACATTGATCTGGAACACCTTCAGGGACGCTTCATCGAAAATCGCCGCTTTCACCTTGGTCGTGATGACGGAGTCATCGACGTACTGACCGGTACTTTCTTTCTTAGTGGTGGACGCGCACCCGATGAATGCGATCACCAACCCGACGCAAAACAGCAGTTTCACAATGCTTCTCAGCTTCGCCATGACCTTTCTCCTTTGCCGTGCGCCTTGGCACACGAGCCGTTAACTGTCTGACAGATAGGCATATTTTCACCCTGTGCATCCTAAAGTTTATTATGGGCAGCCCCCATGTCAACAGATCAAAATGGCATGAACGCGGCTTATTCCGGTAATCCGACGACCTGGACTTACCCCCGCACTCCTTTTTGAGAAACGTGGCAATTAACGGCCAGGCCTCCAATACATTCCGCAGGATTTATGGCCGCGATGGCACCTTGCGTAAATCATGAAAGAAATATCCCCGCTTAGAAAACATCTCAAGATATTCATGCCGCTGCCGATAATATCGACATGGGCGTGATGCGGCCCAAACTAAAAAGGCAAGCATCGATCAAGCATGCGTCTGCGACAAGGTACTAGCTGTTGACCTGTCGCCTCACAAACCTCGCAGACTAGTACAGGCTAACCCTCGGCATTACAGCCATAGCCTTGCGGGCGGATACGCGTTGATTGGCCGTTACTTATACTTTCACGCTCCCGTTTAGAGCACATTCAATTTGATGAAGAAGCGACCATAGACTTGGAGGTGGGTAAGGCATAATTGCCGATATCTTGGAGCATTACGAGGACCAGTCCCAGAAAGGGGGGCACATGCTTGCACGAGTCATGCAGCAGTATAACGAAGCCATCATGGATACCGATCGAACCACGGCTCTGCAGGTGGTGCGCGACGCCACGGGTCAAGGTATTGCACCGGAAGAGGTTGTGTTCGAGGTCGTGGTGCCGGCCATCGAGCTGATGATGAAATCGATCAGCGAAAACCAGGGAGTTAGCCTGGCTCAGCACTTCATGGCCGCCCAGATCGCCTCGGAAGTGGTGGATGAGATGGTGCCCCGATTCAAGAAAGCACCGGAAATTGTCGGCAGGGTCGTCATAGGCACCGCGCCAGGGGATTTCCACGGCCTAGGGAAACGGATCGTCGGCGGCTGCCTAAAGGCGATGATGATCGAGGTCTCCGATCTCGGCCTCAACGTGCCACCGGAGCGGTTCGTCGATGAGGCGCTGGCCCACGACGCCCAGATCATCGCCATTTCTGCCATGATGGTTCACACGGCAATGGACGAGAACGGCTGCCTCGGGGTGCGGCGGATTCTGAAGCAACGCGGACTTGAGGAGCGGATCCGGGTCGCCGTGGGGGGAGCACCCTACCGCTTCGATCCGGAACTGTACCGGACCGTGGGGGCCGATGCCTGGGCTGGAAACGGAATTACGGCGGGCCGGGTGATCTGCGACCTGATCCGGGAGGTGGGCAAATGATGACGGGCATGGAACGACTGATCGCCGCCATCAACGGCACCCCGGCGGACCGGATTCCGGTATTTTGCAACCTGTTGGACCAGGGTGCCCAAGAGTTGGGGCTACCCCTTGAGGAGTACTACGCCAGCGGCGAGCATGTCGCCGAGGCGCAACTCAGGATGCGGGGAAAATACGGTTATGACTGTCTCTGGAGCCTTTTCTACGTCGGCAAGGAGGCGGAACTGCTCGGGTGCCGCAAGATCATCTACGCCAAGGACGGCCCACCCAACGTGGGCGAGATGGTCATAAAGAATTACGATGATATCGCCAGGCTGCAAATCCCCGACGACATCACCTCCCATCCGGCCTTCGCCGAAGAGCTCAAATGCCTGCGTATCCTCAAGGCGGAGGCGGGCGGCAAGTATCCGATCTGCGCCTACCTGACCGCCTCCATGACCCTGCCGGCCATCCTGATGGGCATGGAAAAATGGATGCAGATGCTCATGATGGGGCCGAGCGAGCTGCGGGACGAGCTGCTGGCCAAATGCTCGGACTTCTTTCAAAAGCAGGCCGCCGCCTACCGCGCCGCCGGCGCCGATGTCCTGGTATATTCCAACCCGTTTGGCTGCACCGATTTCATCCCGCGCAAGTTCTTCAACGAGCTCTCGCTCCCCTGGATGGAACGGGATCTCGGACCGGGCGGGACGGCGGGGGTGGTTTATTATTGCGGCAGCGCCCGATTCAACGACGTCATCGAGGCGGTCATCGATCGTTTGGGGATCGGGGTGTTCTATCTAAGCCCGCTGGACGACATCGCCCAGGGGAAGCGGCTTGTCGCCGGGCGGGGTCTTACCTGCGGCGTGATCAACGACATCAAGCTCCTCACATGGTCCAAGGCGGAGATCAGGGCCGAGGTCAAGCGGATGATCGCCGCCGGCAAGCCGGGTGGCAAGTTCCTGTTCGGCACCCTGGTCATGCCGTACGCCATCCCCGAGGAGAACATCCGGACCATGCTGGAGGCGGCCTATGAGTACGGAAGGCTTGATGCGCCATGACCACGCCCACCCCGCTCCTCCTTGGCTGTGGCATCCTGCAGCAGGAAATCCGTTTTCTGATTGAGAAAAACGGCTGGCCGCTTGAGACCCGGTTCCTCGATTCGGCCCTGCACATCGACTTCGACAAACTCTCCCTGACGCTGGCCACGGCGCTTGATCGACACGCGGAGCGGGAGGTGATCGTATTCTACGGCGCCTGCCATCCGCTCATGGAAAGGATGCTCGCTTCGGCCGCGACCTTGCGGACCGCCGGACAGAATTGCGTGGAGATGCTCCTGGGGGCGGAGCGCTTCTCCGCGGAACTAAGCCAGGGGGCCTTCTTTCTTCTGGAGGATTGGGCGCGGCGCTGGGGGCAGATCGTTGCTGCCACCTTCGGAACGAATCTTGATGTCATTCGGGAGATCTACCAGGGGGACAGAAGCTACCTGCTCTCCATCTCGACTCCCTGTTCGGGCGATTTCGAGGCTGAGGCCGAAGAGGCAAGCAGGCTGGTGGGGCTGCCGCTGCGCCGGCTCGAGGTGTCGTTGGATCATCTGGAAAAAGTGCTTTCCGAAGCGATCGCGCTCAAACGAGGGTAGGCACAGTGTCGGAGCTTTTGACCATAGCCAGGGATGAGCTGGAGCATCTGGAGCAGCGCGCCAGGAAACTGTCTCAGGAGAAGTCGTACCTGCAGCTGGTCAACAGCCTGATGAACCGGGTGGGCGCCGCCTCGGGCCTGGAAGACACGGTCGACTGCATGCTGCGTAACATCATGGACGTCGTGGGGGGCGCCACCATCGTCCTCTACTACTGGATCGACAGCGACATCTTCTCAGTGGATGTCTTCGGGGCAAAGTCGCGGCTGGAGCGGATCGAAGACGAACTGACGCAGCGGGTCGTCGTTTCCCATGAGGCGGTCGAATTTGAGCACCCCTTCGCCGACACGAAATTGACCACCACCGATTTCACCAAGGCCCACACCTGGGTTTACCCACTGATGGTTGGTTCGGAACTGGTCGGCGTATTCAAGATGGAAAGTCTCCAGATCGGCATGGAAGAGCTGCGCCAGCATCTGCCGACATTTTTCAACTTCGCCGCCCATGTGCTGAAGAACGAGATCCAGGGACACAACCGGCTGAACCAGGCCTATCACGAGCTGCAGCTGGCGTACGACGAACTGCAGCGTACCCAGTCCCGCCTGCTGCAGCAGGACAAGATGGCGTCCATCGGGCAGCTTGCCGCCGGGGTCGCCCACGAGATCAACAACCCGATGGGTTTCATCATCAGCAACCTGGGGAGTCTCGGCAAGTATGTGGAGAAGGTGACCGCATACCTGGACTCCAACAAAAAGCTTTTCGCCGATTGCAATGCGGCCATCTGGGAACTCCTCACGCAGGAACGGAAAAAGTACAAGATCGACCATATCTGCAAGGACCTGCCCGATCTGATCAGCGAGTCCCTCGAGGGAGCGCAACGGGTACGAAAGATCGTCCAGGAACTGAAGAGCTTCTCCCGGATAGACTCCGCTGAGTACGACTACGCGGACCTCAACGAGGGACTGGAAAGCACCCTTTCCATCGTCTGGAACGAGCTTAAGTACAAGGCCACGGTGGAAAAGGAGTACGGCCAGTTGCCGCGGGTGCTGTGCAACCTGGGCCAGTTGAACCAGGTCTTCATGAACATCCTGGTGAACGCGGCGCAGTCCATCCCGGTACAGGGGACCATCCGGATCAAGACCTGGAGCGACGGCACCCTGGTCCGGATCGACATCAGCGATACCGGGGCCGGCATGGACGAGGAAACCGCGCGGCGCATCTTCGAACCGTTCTTCACCACCAAGGAGGTGGGCCAGGGAACCGGGCTCGGTCTCTCCATCGCCTATGACATCGTCGTCAACAAACATGGCGGACAGATCGAGGTAGCGAGCGAGATCGGGAAAGGGAGCAGCTTCACCATTACCCTGCCGGTGCGAAGAACGGCTGATTCCACTTCGGCCTGAGGAAGATTCCGGCGCGCGCCTCACCCCGCTAACGGAGCGGAAACCTTCTTCGATTCGCGCATTAAACAAAGCCCAACAACGTGGCAAAGGAGAAAACCATGATTGACAAGGTTTGCAAATACCGAGCGGCGCTTGCCCTCTTCTGGGTCTTGGCGTTTTTTCACGGTTGGCTTGCTCCATCCGCGCGTGGAGCCGATGCTTACAGCTTCGGGGTGGTCCCTCAGTATGACCAGAGGCAAATGTTCGCGACCTGGAAACCGATTATGGACGAACTGCAGAAACGGACCGGGCTTTCCTTCCGACTGGTTTCCGCGCCCACCATTCAGGCATTTGAAAAAGAATGCCTTAAAGGGGCCTATGACTTCGTCTACATGAACCCGTATCTCCTTCTGAAGGCTGATAAATCGGCTGGGTACCTCCCCATCATCCGCGACCGCAGCGAGCTTCGCGGGATACTGGTGGTACGCAAGGAGAGCCCCGTCAATAGTCCGGCCGGGCTGAACGGCAAAACCATTGCCTTTCCCTCGCCCAATGCCTTGGGTGCCTCCCTGCTGATGCGAGCGGATCTCTCCAACCTCTTTCATATCGGTTTTGCCCACTTGTATGTAACGTCGCACGGCTCCGTGTATCTCCATGTGGCAAAGGGGCTGGCGGAGGCGGGTGGCGGTGTCGAAAAGACCCTGCGGGAGCAGGATCCGGCCATAAGGGACGCCCTGAAGGTCATATATACGACCCGACCCATGCCGTCTCATCCCGTGGCGGCCCATCCGAGAGTCGCCGGTCGGGATGCCGGAAAGGTCCGACGTGCCTTTATCGAGATGGAGGCTGCACCGGGTGGACGGGAGCTTTTGGCGAAAATCCCCATGAACCATCCCATACCGGCAGCCCTTCAGGATTACGCCCCGATGAGGAAATGGGGTTTGGACGCCTTCTGGGTCAAGGAATAAACTCATGAGCCTGAGACTAAAAATCTTTCTACCGATTTTCCTGACGAGCATCATCCTTGCGATCTACGTATCCGCTGTCTGGACACCCCAATGGCGCTCGGGGGTGGAAGCGATCTATCAGGAATCGGAGAAAAGACATCTTGAGAGCGTGGCCGAAGGGCTGCTCCCCTTGCTGCTTGGAAACCAGCTCGATGGGATCTACGGCACGCTTGACGCCCTCCTGAAGAAGAATGGAAACTGGGTGGATATCCAGTTGTTCGATCCAAATGGGAGGTTACTGTACCCTCTCGCGAACAGAAGCCTCCCGAAGGGTCTTGAATCACACGACATCAGGATGCTGTCGCAGGAGATTCAATACTTGGGTTCGAAGTTGGGAGCAATTGAAGTCAAGGTGGATCTCACCAAACAGTTGAGCGGTATCAGCAAATGGTGCTCGAATCTTCTGACCATGCTGCTCGTGGTAATGTTCCTCTTTCTCCTGTCAACCGTCGTCGTTCTTGAACAGCTGGTGAGAAAGCCGATACGCTTGCTCTCCGATGCATCCAAAAGGCTTGCCGATGGTGACTACCAGGTGTCCTTGCCGCGGCCGAAAAACGATGAGGTCGGAGTGCTCATTAAAAGCTTCGCCGCGATGCGTGACGCGATTAGCCTGCACGCGGCAAGGCTTTGCGAAACAAATGAGCAAATGCGTCTCGAGATCGTGGTGCGCAAACAGGCCGAGGAAGAACTCCATCTTCAGGCGGTCGAGCTTGAGCAGGAGATGGCCGAGCGGCAGATGGCGCAGGAAACACTTCAGGAGCAGGCCACCCTGCTGGAAGAGGAGGTCGAAAAGCGGCAAAAGGCACAGGACGAGCTGGAAAAGCTCAATGATAATCTTGAACTGCGAGTTCAGGACCGTACTAGCGAACTGAGCGAGCGGAATGCCGAGGTGCAGCGGGCCTATGACGACCTGAAAAGAGTCCAGGGTCAACTCCTGCAGCAGGACAAGATGGCGTCCATCGGCCATCTGGCGGCCGGCGTGGCCCACGAGATCAACAACCCGATGGGGTTCATCATCAGCAATCTGGGGAGTCTCGGCAGGTACGTGGAAAAGCTGAGCGCCTATATGGATGCCATCGAGCGGTACTTTGCCGGCTGCGAACCGGCTATCCTGGAGTTCCTGGCCCAGGAGCGGAAGAAAAACAAGATCGACCGCATCTGCCAGGACCTGCCCGATCTGATCAGCGAGTCCCTCGAGGGAGCACAACGGGTACGAAAGATCGTCCAGGAGCTGAAGAGCTTCTCCAGGCTGGATGCCGCGGATTACGGCTATGCCGACATCAACGAGGGACTGGAAAGCACCCTTTCCATCGTCAGTAACGAGCTTAAGTACAAGGCAAAGGTGGACAAGGAGTACGGCCAGTTGCCGCCGGTGTTGTGCAACCTGGGCCAACTGAACCAGGTGTTCATGAACATCCTGGTGAACGCGGCCCAGTCCATCCCGGTACAGGGGACCATCCGGATCAAGACCTGGTCCGACGGCGCCCTGGTCCGGATCGACATCAGCGATACCGGCGCCGGCATGGGCGAGGAAACCGTGCGGCGCATCTTCGATCCGTTCTTCACCACCAAGGAGGTGGGCCAGGGAACCGGGCTCGGGCTCTCCATCGCCTATGACATCGTCGTCAACAAGCATGGGGGGAGCATCGCGGTCACCAGTGCGATCGGCCAGGGAAGCACCTTCACCATTGAATTGCCGGTGACAGGGAGCGCCGCGCCAGACGACGGCGGCCTGGCATCCTGACGTGAGGCTCGCCGGGGACTCCCGATGGAGAAAAACCGTGATCTAAATTAGAAACCATGATAGTTTCCTGAAAAGGTAGGGCCGTAGCGGGTGGACGAGCACTCCCCGCTAGGGCCAGTCTCGCGTCAAGGAGACCGATGACGTTTCTAAAGATCAAGCATCCCATGCGGGTAAACCGGAGAGAACCATGGCACTGGTAACGCTGACTTGCCCGCACTGCGGGTTTTCCAAGGACCGCGACGACTCCCTGCTCCCCCCGGCGGGAACCAGGGTAAACTGCCCCAGGTGCGGTGGACAGTTCCCCCTGGCCATCGGTGCTCCGCCGGCGCCGGTGGAAGATTCCCTCCCTCCCCTGGCCGCCGCGCCCGCCAAGCGGAGCTGGACCCTCCCCTTTGCCTTCACCGGAAACGCCCGGGAATATTTCGGGATCTGGATCGTCAACACCCTGCTGCGCGTCGTCACCTTCGGGATCTACTCCCCGTGGGCGAAGGTGAGGAAGCGGCGCTACTTTTACGGCAACACGCTTCTCGACGAGGCCAGCTTCGACTACCTGGCCGACCCGCTGGCGATCCTCAAGGGGTGGTTCATCGCCGGCCTCTTTTTAGGGCTCTACAGTTTCGCCTCCCGCACGAGCCCCATCGCCTCGATCGTGATGATGCTGGTCTTCGCCGGCCTGTACCCCTGGGTGGTGGTGCGCTCTCGAATCTTCAACCTGCGCAACTCCTGCTACCGGAACATCCGCTTCTCCTTCAAGGCGAACTACGACGAGGCATACCAGGTTTTCCTCTGGTGGCCGTTGCTGGTTCCCCTCACCCTGGGCCTCCTTTCGCCCTATGTCGTGTACCTCCAGAAACGCTACCTGGTGGAGAACTGCTCCTACGGGACCACCACCTTCCGGTTCGACGCCGCTCCCAGGCAGTACTATCTCGCCTTCCTCCCCCTGTTGATTCTGGTGCCGCTGGCGCTGGCGGCGCTGGTCGGGATGGCCTTCCTGCTCCCCAAGGGAGGCGGGAACCCGGTCCTGTTGGCGGTCCCCATGGCCGTATCCGCCGTGGTCTACCTGCTGACCGGACTCTACGTCACGACCGCGCTCAGCAATCTCACCTGGAGTTCCACGAGCCTCGGCAGGCACCGTTTCCAATCCATGCTTCGCCTGCGGGACCTGGCCTGGATTTACCTCTCCAATGCCCTGGCCGTCCTCTGCACCCTCGGGCTGCTCGCCCCGTGGGGCGCCGTCCGACTGGCGCGCTACCGCCTGGGCAAGCTGACACTCTCCGGAGTCGGACGGCTGGATTGCTACCTTGCCGCCGAGAACGAGGCCATGGGGGCGACCGGCGAGGAACTGGGCGACATGCTCGGCTTCGACCTCGGCTTATGATCTCCGCCCACGGTTTCTGGCTGGACGGAAAGGTCTCGCAACGCCGGGAGGTGACCATCGCTTGCGGCGCCGACCAGGTCGTCCGCGTGCAGGGCGACGGCGTCGACGTCTCGGCCGCGCTGCGGGATCTCCGGATCGATCCGAGTCTCGGAACCACGCGGCGCATGATCCGGTTTCCGGACGGAGCGGCGGCGGAGACCGGGGACCACGAATTCCTCGACGCGCTGCAGCGCCGGCTTGGTAGGGGCCGGTTTTTCCGGGCCGTGCATCTCTGGGAGACCAGCCTGCCCTGGGCGTGCTGCGCGCTCCTCCTGATGCTGCTCGCCGGTTTCGGTTTCGTCAGGTACGCGGTTCCCTTCCTGGCGGCCAAGGCCGCCTACGCACTCCCCGCGGCCACCGAGGAACTCCTGGGGCGCGAGACGCTGCAGATCCTCGACCGGCTCGTGCTGAAACCGAGCAAGCTTAGGCAGGAGCGGCGCCGAGAGCTGACCTCGCTGTTCGCTTCCATGACCGCCGCCTACCCGGAACGGCGCGGCTGGCGGCTGGAACTGCGCTCCGGCGACGCGGTCGGCGCCAACGCCTTCGCGCTCCCCGCGGGAATCGTCGTCCTCACCGACCGTCTGGTCGCGCTGGCCAAAAGCGACCAGGAGATTGCCGGGGTGCTGGCGCACGAGATCGGCCACGTGCGGCGCCGGCACGCCTTGCGTCACCTGATGCAGAATTCCGCCACCGCCCTCCTGGTGGCGACCGTCACCGGCGACATCGTCTCGGCAACCTCGCTGTCCGCCACCCTCCCAACGGTCCTGATCGACGCCAAGTATTCCCGGGATTTCGAGCAGGAGGCGGATGACGCCGCGGTGGCGTACCTGAAGGGAAGGGGAATTCCGGTTGAGAGCTACGCGGAGATCCTGACCCGGCTGGGCGCAGAGCACCGGAAGAAGCAGGAAAAGGATTCCCGTTTTGGCGAGCTTTTCGCCGACCACCCCCTGATTCAGGAGCGGGTGAAACGGGTGCTGGCGAAGGGGAAGCGCTGAGGGGGAACTGTTTACAGCTTTTCAGGGAATGGTCGGCATAAATTCATTGCAATTGGTTACTGTTTAAAATATGATAATCCCCGCAATGGCCATAAATCGAAGCATTATAAACGCATCCGCGCTGCTGGTCGTCTTTTCCCTGCTGTTTCTGGGAATGCATATCCCCCTGCTCGACAACTCCCCCAAACCCAAACCGAGGACCAAAGCGGTCCTCAACCTGTTCGCCAAAACCGCTTCCACCCCCGCGGCCGCGACGAAATTGGATAACGCACCGCCTGCGTTCTTTCTGTATGAGTCACACGCGGACCAGATTCCCCTCGGTTATGTAGTCGATATCTGCAAAACCCCTGTCGCAAGCAGCCCCGCTGCTCCCAGCCTTCGCCTTCCCAATGGTCGTTCACCACCCCGCTGCTGATTATCTCTGCCCGCTTTTCCAACGTTCCCTTAGCTTCCGCGATTCCCGATTCCATACCGGTAATTGCGGGGTTATCCGATGCCGTGTAGGGAGGATTCCCTTTCATTTGCGCCGGATTCCCTCAAACGCCCGCGAGGCTATTTTGATGACATCCCTTTCGATCGTCATACCTGTCTACAATGCGGAACAGACCATAGGCGAGCTCTGTCGGGCGCTCATGCCGCTTTTTGCCCAGGACTACCGCCTTGAAATCGTGCTGGTAAACGACTGCAGCCGGGACGGAAGCGACGCGGTCTGCAAGCGACTCCGGGCGGAATTCCCAGGTACCATCAGCTACGCGCGCCTGTCGCGCAATTTCGGCGAGCATAACGCCGTCATGGCCGGACTGAACCTGGCGCGGGGCGACTACGTGGTCATCATGGACGACGACTTCCAGAACCCGCCGGAAGAGGTTCCCCGGTTGCTGGCGGAGATCCGCAAGGGGTACGACGTGGTGTACTGCCAGTACCCGGAAAAAAAGGACAGTTTTTTTCGCAACCTGGGTAGCTACCTGAACGGAAGCATGGCGCGGGTCATCCTGGACAAGCCTTCCAATCTCTATCTCTCCAGCTTCAAGGCGATGAACCGGTTTCTGGTGAACGAACTGATCGCCTATAAAACCCCCAGCCCCTATCTGGATGCCATTATCCTGCGGGTGACCCGCAACATCGGGACGGTGGAGGTGCGCCACGACCAGCGCCTGGCGGGGAGCTCCGGATATACCCTGAGAAAGCTGACAGCCCTCTGGGGGGATATGATCGTCAGCTATTCGCTTATTCCGCTACGCATCCTGGCCGCGACCGGCCTCATACTGACCTTGATAGGAATCTATTCCGTGGCGGAAATGACCATCAGGGACCTGCACCCCATGCTGACCAGCCCCAGCGACCTTGAGGAACTGACCTCCATCAGCGTCTTCTTCCGGGGTTTCCAGCTGCTGGCCACCGGCATCTTGGGAGAATACGTGGGGCGCATCTACATGAAACTGAACCATGAACCGCAATTCATCGTCAGGGAACTGCTGGAGGTCCAGCCGGCGCAGGATAAAGAGGTGATGCATGTACAAGGGAGGTAAGGATCGTTCGCCCGGCCTGCCCACCGCGATGGGGATCCGTCCGGATGCGGTTTCGGCCATCGAGGCATCGCGTGGCCCGGGGCAGTCCGTGCACGACGACGCCTTCGTGGATGAATGGATCCGCAAGAGTCGTGACAACGCCGGACTCTCCGGCATGCTGGTCCCCCTGGAGGCCTTGGACGGCTGGCACCGGGAGATGGGGAGCGGCAACATCTGCCATGGTACCGGGCGTTTTTTCAGCGTGATCGGCATCCATTGCCGTCACCGGGAGTACCGCCATGAACTGGAATGGGACCAGCCGATCATCGAGCAGCCGATCATCGAGCAGCCGGAGATCGGCATCCTCGGCATTCTGGCCAAGTCCTTCGACGGAGTCATCCATTTTTGCCTGCAGGCCAAGGAGGAACCGGGAAACATAGGGGGCATCCAGTTCTCCCCCACGGTCCAGGCGACCTACAGCAACTACACCGCCGCCCACGGCGGCGCCTCCCCCCCGTTCCTCGAGCACTTCATTTCTCCGCCGCCGGAGCGGATCATCTTCGCCCGCATGCAGACCGAGGATGGGGGACGCTTCCTCTACAAATCCAACCGCAACATGATCGTCGACGCCGGCCACGATTTTCCTCGGGCACTGCCCGAGGGCTTCATCTGGCTGACCCTGCGCCAGATCGCCGGCCTGCTCAAGAGGGACAATCTCGTCAACGCCTGCGCGCGCAGCATCCTCTCAAGCCTGATCCTGGCCGATTCCCCCGTCAGGGCCAACGGAGGGAAGGGCGGATCGCCCGGACCGGCGGCCGCCTCTCCAGCGGGGATCTGGGGGACGCTCCAATGGCTCGACGACTGCCGCTCGGCGAACCACATGCTGGCGCGGCGCATCGGGCTGAACGAACTGCGGGATTGGCGTTTGGACGATAAGGGGTTTTTTTCGCACCGCGAAAAGCGCTTTTTCAGAATCGTCGGCATGAAGATCACCTCGGCCGCCCGGGAGGTCACCTCGTGGTGCCAGCCGATCATCGAGAATCCGGCGCCCGGCGTGATCGGGCTCTTGGTCAGGAAAGGGCCGCTCGGCCTGGAAATCCTCATGCAGGCCAAGGCCGAGGTGGGAAACAAGAGTGCCGTGCAGATCGGCCCGACAGCCCAGTTCACCCAGGGCAATTATGCCGACAGCGGCAAACTGAGAAAACCGTTCCTGTCCGACGAGTTCCTGAATCCGAAAAGGTTCGCGGTGATCCACGAAAGCCGTCAGGCCGAGGAGGGCGCGCGTTTTTACCGGGAGTGCCATCTGCATCGCATACTGATGCTTCCGAAGGGCGCCGACCTGGCGATCCCGGACGACTATCGCTGGCTGCCGCTCTCCCACGCGC